>Ga0126370_10000376_pt1 | contig 18017 bp, 14 predicted proteins | sample PanSoiMetaPlot_3_FD_92586 | JGI IMG/M metagenome (GOLD analysis project Ga0126370, IMG submission 92586) | Tropical forest soil microbial communities from Panama - MetaG Plot_3 | ecosystem: Environmental > Terrestrial > Soil > Tropical forest > Bulk soil | place: Panama | collected 2016-02-17 | reverse complement strand
CGTCATTCACGCGCGAAGACTGGTAACTGACGATAGTGAACAGGAGCAATCCGGCCAGCGGGAGTACTACGCTCCAACGCAAGCTCATACTCTAATTGAAGCACTACGAAGCACGCTTGTGCTTGCAGAATTTGCAGCATGTTCGTGCCGCTGCAAATCGCGCCGAATGCTCCGTGTACAATCTTCGAGTGCGCATTCTGCTGCTGAATCTCTACTATCCGCCGGACACCTCAGCCACGGCGAAAATGGCGGAGACCGTCGTAGGGGTGCTCGCCGCCGAAAACCAGGTGACCGTTCTCTGCGGGCGGCCTTCTTATGATCCGGTGGCGCGCCGGGCCTGGCGCTTGTATCGGACCGAGCCTTCGGGACCCATCCGCGTCGTGCGCGTCGGCTCCACGGACTTTCCGCGCATCCAAATGCAGCGCCGGGTGCTGAACTATCTCACTTACACCGCCCTGGTCGTCCCCCGCGCGCTCTGTACGCCGTGTGACGCCGTGCTGGCCATGACCGATCCCCCGTTTGTCGGGATCCTCGGCGCGCTGCTGGCCTTGCTGAAGCGCAAGCCGTATTTCTACAACATTCGCGACATGTACCCCGATATGGCCGTGGGCGGTTCGATCGTCGAGCCGGGGCTACTGGCGCGCGTCTGGGAGGGGCTGCACCGCTGGGCATTGCGTCGCACGACGAAGGTGATCGTGCTGGGCGAGGATATGCGCCATCGCATTCTCGGCAAGGGTGTTCGCGCCGAGCGAATCGAGATAGTGCGCGATGGAGCCGAGGTTGCTCGTGCCGGGGCGCCCGAACCCGATCCGGATGTCATTCGGGCCATTCGCGGCGATTTCCGCTTCGTTCTGCTGCACGCCGGCAACCTGGGCTTTTACGGCGCATGGTCAAGCGTCATCGCCGCGGCCCGGCAACTTTCCGGGGAAGGGATCGGCCTGGTATTTGTCGGCGAAGGAGCGCAGCGCAGCGAAATCGAAGGTCTGGCGGCCGGCGCTCCCAACATCCGCTTTTTGCCTTTCTTCCCGGGCAGCAAAGTCTCGTCGGTATTGGCCGCGGCCAATGCCCATCTGATCACGGTGAAACGGGGGCTAGAAGGAGTCGTGGTGCCGAGCAAGATGTACGGCATCCTGGCCGCCGGCAAGCCGATCGTGGCGGTGGCACCGCGTGAGACCGACGCCGTCGCTTTGGGCGAAAGACAGGGTTTCAGCGTCGGCGCCGATCCCGACCGGCCGGAAGAAATCGCAAACGCGGTTCGCGAACTGGCCTCTGACCCGGAGCGCGTGGCGAAGATGAGCGCGGCGGCGCGGCAGGCCGCGACCGGCTACGACCGGGCGAAGGAACTCGAAAGATTCCTGCGCATCGTCACCGGCAAGAACGCGCGGGGCGAACAAGGAGCAAAATAACCTCTGCCGTGCAGCGGGTTTTCTGTTCCTCCCAGGGCATACAGACTTATCGGTATTTTGGAGTTTCTTGGTATTTTAACTAGCCAACTCCGGGCTTTCCGCGCTATGGTCTTACTGCTGCGTGGGGCAGCCAGTTGGCCATCCTTAGCCAACGTTCCTGCCTGGGGTTTTTCACTTGGGAGCCGGATCCCCAATCCGGCAGTGAGTCGCGTGTGTCCACCGATGACACCGGCCGCATCGGTTCCGTAACTCTGAAAACTGAGGGCGCATGGCCGCGGGCCTGCTTGCGTTTCTAATTGCGCTACTGGCATCTCTAACTTTGACCGTACCGGTTCGCGCTTTCGCGTTGCGCGTCGGCATGGTGGACCGTCCCGGCCCTCGTAAGGTTCATTTGCAGCCGATTCCTCTGCTCGGTGGACTGGCTATTTATTTTGCAGTGGCTCTGTCGGTCTTGTTCCTGGTGCAAGGTCCCGCGCGCGACCAGGTTTGGGGGATTTTGGCCGGCGCCACGCTGATCGGGGCCGTAGGAATCCTGGATGATCGCGGCCTGTTGCATCACCTGGTCAAACTGTTCGTCGGAATGCCGCTGGCCGCGGTGATCCTGCTGCTCAGCGGGATTCGCACGCAGATTTTCAGCACGCTAACGGGCGGCCGCACGGGCGACGTGCTGGACGCCGCCCTCACCATCGTCTGGGTCGTCGGCATCACCGCCTCGTTCAGCATTCTTGATCATATGGACGGGCTCTGCGCCGGCGTCGCGGCCATGGCCGCCGCGTTTTTCGCGCTTCTGGCCTATTTAAACGGACAAGTGCTGGTTACGGTGCTGGCCGCTGCCGTGCTTGGAGCTGCCTGCGGTTTCCTACGGTGGAACTTCAAGCCCGCCAAGATTTTTATGGGCGACGGTGGCGCCATGTTTCTTGGTTTTCTGATGGCGACGCTGGCGCTCAAACTGCGTTTTGCGCAGCCCAATTTGGTCTCGGCCTGGCTGGTTCCCGTGCTCATCCTGGGAGCCACGATTTTCGACACCACGCTGGTCACGATTTCGCGCAGCCGGCGCGGGCTGCTTCCCTTCGCAACGCCGGGTAAGGACCACGCCGCACACCGGCTTGCCAATCTCGGCTTGGGCCAGCGAGGCGCCGTGCTGACCATGTACATGGTGGGCGCCTTGTCCGGCGCTCTGGCGCTGCTGGTGAGCACTTTTCCCATCTCCTTTGCGTTGCTTGCCGTCGTTCTCGCGGCGGCGGCCGCGCTGGCGGGCGTCGTCTGTCTCGAACGCGCCCCCTATGAACGCCAGGTGCGCAACCCGGCAGCCGCGACAGACTGAGAACAGCATCGCGCTTTCCCCCTCAACAACGGATTCGCTATAATTTTGTGGCCACTCACGCAGTTCTGCGTGCGGTGAGCCGGCCAAGATGGGCCTTACCGAGATTTGCGAGCAAGAAGAAACGATCTGTATAGAACAACCCGGCACCGCCGCAGCGTTTTCCGGGTCGATCGGATGAGCCGGACGAGTGTACGAAAACCAGCCTGACACAAAAAACGGGACTGTAGTGGTAGTGGGCGGCTCCGCGGCTGGACTTATGACCGCGGCAAAGGTCGCGGCCGGGGGCCGAGACGTGCGTCTCCTCGACGCCAAGGGCGGCTTCGACCCGGCACCGCGTTCGTTGATCGTCACGCATCATTTCCGCGAACAACTTCGCGATGTGGCGGCTTCGAGCATCGTCAACGAAATTCGCCGCTTCGAACTGTTCACCGACGGGCGCTCGGCCTCGGTGGCGCTCACAAGGCCGGATCTGATCATCGAGCGGGCGCGGCTGATTCCCGCACTGGCGCAGGAAGCGACCAAGGCCGGAGCGAAGCTTTCTTTCGATACCCGCTTTTTGGGCCTTGCTCCGAATTCTCGCGGTTTGCGCCTCGAACTAGAATCGGGCGGCAAACGCCAAGAACTTCACGCCGACCATGTCGTCGGCGCCGACGGCGCCACCACCAGAGTCGGGCGTTCGGCGGGCTGGCCGCCGGTCGAAACGGTTCCGCTGGTACAGGCCATTGTCAAACTTCCGAAAGACTGCCCGCGCGACACCACACGCGTATGGTTTGTGCCGGACGACACGCCTTATTTCTACTGGCTGATTCCCGAGAACGATTCGCGCGGAGCCCTCGGCATTATCGGCGAAGGCAGCGGGCAGGAAACGAAGAAGCGTATCGAACGTTTCCTGGAAAAAAAGCAGATGGAACCGCTTGAATGGCAAGGGGCGCGCATTCCGGTGTACCGCAAATGGATTCGGGTCGAGCGCCGGGTGGGCAACGGAAAGGTCTTCCTGGTGGGCGATGCGGCGGCGCAGGTTAAAGTTTCTACCGTAGGCGGTATCGTTACCGGATTTCGCGGCGCGCAAGGCGTGGCCGATGCGCTCTTGGGAGTCGGAGGCCGCAGCGAATTGCGCACGCTGCACCGTGAACTGGCCACGCACTGGCTGATCCGCAAAACCCTGCACCACTTCGAGCAGAAGCACTATTCCTATCTGGTGGATCTGCTCGATCGGGCGACACGCGAATCGCTCGGCGAAATTCACCGTGACCATGCAACCAGGCTGCTTTGGACCGTGCTGCGCCGCCAGCCGCGATTGATCCTGCTCGGTCTGCGCGGCCTGCTGATGGGGGCGTGGCCCCGCTAGCGGCGGGTTGCTTTAGAGGGATTACGAAAGACGCTGCGCTTACCAGCCGCGTGGCAATTCTTGAGTCAGGGAGAGCCTCTTGCGCTTATCGGTCATTGGTTGCGGCTACGTCGGCTTGGTCACGGGAGCCTGTCTGGCGGAAGCCGGCCACGAAGTGATATGCACGGATATCGACGCCGCTCGCATTGCCGCTCTCAAAACCGGCGAAGTTCCGATTTACGAGCATCATCTCGACAAGATCCTGGCTTCCGCGGCGAAAAAGGGCAGCATTTCTTACACCGCCGACGCCGGCGAAGCCATCCGCTTTGGCGAAGCTATTTTTATCTGTGTGGGCACTCCTCCGCGCAACGACGGCAGCGCGGATCTTTCGGCCATTGATCACGTGGCGCAACAGATCGCGGCTGAAGCGCGCTCCCCCAAGTTGGTCGTAGAAAAGAGCACGGTTCCAGCCCGCACCGGAATCGAATTGCAGCGAGCGCTCGCTGCCTACAGCCGCGGCGGCAACGCTTTCCGCGTGGCCTCCAACCCGGAGTTCCTGCGCGAGGGTACCGCGGTTGAGGATTTTTTCCATCCCGATCGCATCGTGGTCGGCGTGGAGGACCCGGCGGCGGGCGAACAGCTGCGGGAAATCTACCGCCCTATTCTCGAGCGCAAGTTCTCTTGTCCCGTCCACAGTGGCAAATGTCCCGATGGTAAGGAAGCCGAATTTCTGGTCACCACCATCAGCAGCGCGGAGTTGATCAAGCATGCCTCCAATTCGTTTCTGGCGCTGAAAATCAGTTATGCCAACGTGCTCGCCGACCTCTGCGAGCAGATCGGTGCGAACGTGGAGGAGGTTACCCACGCCATCGGCCTCGACCCGCGCATCGGGACGCAGTTTTTAAAGGCCGGGCTCGGTTTCGGCGGCTTCTGCTTTCCAAAGGACATCCAGGCGTTTATCAGCCTGGCAGCGACGGTGGGAGTGGATTTCGAAATTCTGAAAGCCGCCGAACGCGTCAACAAGCAACGAATTGAACGGTTCCTCGGCAAGATCAACAAGGCGCTTTGGGTGGTCAAAGGGAAGCGCGTTGCAGTGTTGGGTCTGGCCTTCAAGGCCAACACCGACGACATCCGGTTCGCTCCGGCGCTCGAAGTGATCAAACGCCTGCTCGACGAGGGTGCGGAGGTTCACGCGACCGATCCGGAAGCACTCGAAAGGGCCAAGAAGCAGCTGCCGCAGGTCCATTTTCACGAAGACCCGTACCAGGCGCTCGCGGACGCTCACGCCGTGCTGGTCTGCACCGAATGGGATGTCTACAAAAGACTCGACTGGGAGCGTGCGGGCAAAGTCATGGCGCGGAAACTCGTGATTGACGGACGCAACCTGTACTCACCGGAAAAAATGAAGCAGCTCGGGTTCGAATACGTTTCTTTCGGCCGCGATTGAGCGGGAATCGGATCCTTAGGGGCGCGCCGCTAAGCCCGCTGTGAATTGTTGCGCGAAATACTCGATCGTGCGTTCGAGGCCCTCCGCCAAACGCACCTTCGGCTCCCAGCCGAGAATTCGCTGGGCCTTGCGAATGTCCGGGCAGCGCCGCCTGGGATCGTCCTCGGGCAAAGGCTCGAATACAATCGGTCCCGCCTTGGGGAAATGAGCGCGCACTCGCTCGGCGAATTCGAGCAGGGTGATCTCTTCCGGGTTTCCGATGTTCACCGGAAGGTGCTCGTCGGACATCGCCAGCCGGTAAATCCCGTCGATCAGATCGGAAACGTAGCAGAAACTGCGTGTCTGCTTGCCGTCGCCGTAGACCGTTATTGGCTTCTGGCTGAGCGCCTGAAAGACAAAATTCGGCAACGCGCGGCCGTCGTTCAAGCGCATACGCGGTCCGTAGGTATTGAAGATGCGCACAATGTGCGTGTCCACGCCATAGTGGCGGTGATAACCCATGGTCAGGGCCTCGGAAAAACGCTTGGCTTCGTCATACACGCTGCGCGGGCCGACCGAATTTACATGGCCCCAGTATTCCTCGTGCTGAGGCGAAACTTCGGGATCGCCATAGCATTCGCTGGTGGAGGCCAGAAAGAACTTGGCCTTTTTCGCATGCGCCAGTTCCAGGGCGTTCTGCGTTCCGACCGATCCGACCCGCATGGTTAGAATCGGATGGCGCAAATAGTCGGGCGGACTGGCCGGCGAAGCGAAATGCAGGACGTAAGCCACGTCTCCCGCGACATCGAGTCCTTCGCTGACGTCGCCGGTTTCGAAGGAAAACTTGGGGTTGCCCTGCAAATGCGCGAGATTTTCTTCGCGGCCGGTGATGAAATTGTCGAGGCCCAAGACGTCCCAGCCTTCCGCCAGCAAGCGGTCGCACAAATGCGACCCCAGAAATCCCGCAGCTCCCGTCACCACTGCGCGCATGCGTCCTCCAGATACCCTTCCTTTTAAAGTGTAGCTGCGCTTCTGGCGATTGACCACTTATGCGCCGCGGAACTACTATGCGCCTTCCGATGAACACTCGCTTAGAGCGCTTTCGCCGTTCCTACCGATGGCTCTTGCTGCTTGCCGGCTCGAATGTCCTGCTTTTTCTGCTCGCGGTTTTCGTTTTCCTTCGCGCCGGCGCCTGGTTGGTGCACGAAGACGCTCTCGTACCGGCGCCCGTGGTGGTTGTGTTGAGCGGCGGCCTGCCGGAACGCGCTTTGGCGGCAGCGGAAGTGTATAAGTCCGCTGCCGGGCGCGAAGTCTGGCTCACGCGGCCGCTCGAACCCGGTGGCGCGATGCAACGGTTGGGCCTGCCTTATTCCGGGGAGGAACAGTACAGCCGCATGGTGCTGATCGAGCGGGGCGTCCCGCCCGGCGCGATTCACACCTTGGATCCTCGCATCACCTCGACCGCCGAGGAACTGCAAGCGGTCTACAGCGAACTGCAGAAACGCCCGGAGCTAACCGTGATTGTGGTCACTTCCAAAGCGCATACGCGTCGCGTCCGCGCCCTCTGGAAGGCCGTCTCCCGGGAAGCATTTCGGAAGCGTCTGCTGGTTCGTGCCGCGCCGGGGGACCCTTTCGACGCCGAGCACTGGTGGCGTTCGAGCAACGATGCGCTGAGTGTGGTGCGCGAATACCTGGGCTTGTTGAACGCCTGGTTGGGGTTGCCGCTGCACCACGCCCGTTAGCGCGCCCGCTCCGGCGCCCGTCAAAAGAACAGGAATCGTTTTTTCTTGGGCGGCGGGCCGGAAACCTCCGGGATGTGGGGCAAACCGCGTCCTTCGAATGCGGCAAGCGGGTTTTTGACAAACAACGCCTCCGCCTTTTCTTTCCCAAACTCCTGCTGCACCACCCGGTAGGCCGCGAGCAGCTTATGAGGACGAGTCGTCGTGTTGTGCGCGTCGCTGGCGATGAAATGCACGAGACCCTGGGCAATCCAGTTACGCGAAGCGGCCTCGATATTTGACCCGAACCCGCCGGTCAGCGATCCGCCCGTCACCTGTCCGTAGCAGCCGTTGCGAATCCATTTTTCCAGCCGCTCCGGCTGCGCGCGCAGGATTGCGTTACGCTCCGGATGAGTGATGACCGGCCGTATCCCGGCCAACTGGATCTCGTAGAGCTTCTGATCCATCGCCGGCGGGATCGCGAATTCATTGAACTCCACCAACAGGTAGTCTTTCTGGTGGATGCAAAAAGGCGACCGCGCCTTTTTGAGCGCGCTGATATTCTCAGGGCTCAGGTGGAAGTCGCAACCCGTAGCGAGTATCAGCTTGTTGCCAAGCGCGGCTTGCAGCTTTTCCGCTTCCCGCTGCACTTTCGCGTAGTCGAAGCGAAACTCCGGACTCGAGTGCGGCGTCGCCACCACATGCGTGATTCCGTCCGCGATCGCCATTTCCGCCATCGCCAGCGATTCTTCGAACGACTTTGCTCCGTCGTCCATCCCGCTCAGGATGTGACAATGCAAATCGACCATTTTTGGCTTGCGGCCTCTACCCGCGCACCGAGCTGTACACTTGATACATGCCGAGCAAGAACATCAATACGGCGAAAGTCTTACGCATGGAAACCGAAGAAATGCGCCTTGCAATTCTAGCCCCCGCTATTCCGCCCAGGAAAACGCCGGGGACCAGAAGTAACCCCGTCCGCCAATCCACGAAGCCTGCCCTGCCGTACGCCAATACCGCCAGCAATCCCGTCGGCGGAATCAAAGCCACCAAACTCGTCCCCTGCGCACGATGCTGCGCGAACCCCAACAGCAGACCCAGGATCGGCACCATGATAGTACCGCCGCCGATTCCGAACAGTCCCGACGCAATTCCTCCCGCCAACCCCGTCGCCAGCACTCCGGCATCCAGCAGAATCCCCCGCTTCACGCTCCGTCTCCTTCGAGCGTAGCGGGAGCATCAACTTCTCCGCCTTTCTGGGGCTTGGCCTTGATCCACAGCAGCACCGCAGAAAACATCAGGTATCCGCCAAACCACGCCTTGAGCGCGGGTGTGGACATCGGCACGGCAATCAGGCCGCCTAGCCACGCGCCCAGAATCATTCCTGCCGCGCAGAGGATTCCCGCGCGCAGATCCACGTTACCGGCTTTCCAGTATTGCCGCAGCGCGCCCAGACCGATCGGCGGCAACAGAATAAACAATGAAGTTCCCTGCGCCAGGTGCTGGTCCATGTGCAGAACATGCACCATCGCCGGCACCAGCACGATGCCGCCGCCGATTCCGAACAGGCCCAGCAAGATTCCGGCCACCACGCCCAGCAGCAAGACCAAGATCGTCAATCGGTTTCTCCGCGCAAGGCCGGTTCAACCTGCCCGCAACACAGTTCCATTTTCTGTGGCAATCCGCTTCCGAGCAACGTTTCACGACCTTAAACAACGCGTAACATACAAACCATCCCTGCGTTCGGCCGCTTCCGCGAACCTGCTATATTGGTAGCGCAGCCCTTCGCGCCGTGTGCGCTGGTTCTTCAATTTCATTTTTCAGGGTTCACGCTGGCACTCACAACCCTGAGCCAATTAGCGAGGAGCGACTACTTTCAGATGCCTAGCGACCGGAAACCAGAATTCTTCAAAGGTGCACAATTAAAAGTTGGAATCATCGGCTGCGGTTATGTAGGTCTTCCCTTGGCTCTTCGTTTCGCTGAAGCGGGCCACAAGGTCACCGGTTTCGACACCGATCCCGCCAAAGTGTCCATGCTCAACTCCGGCAAATCCTACATTGACCACATACGCCAGGATAAGATTCAGCAGTTCGTGAACAGTCGTCATTTCAACGCCACCACCGATTTCGAGCGGCTCAAGGACGTCGACGCCATCGTTATCTGCGTCCCCACGCCTCTCGACGAACGCCGCGATCCCGATCTCAGCTACGTCGAACAGACCGCCCTCTCCATCCAGCCGAACCTGCAGAAGGGCCAGCTGGTCGTGCTTGAATCCACCACCTATCCCGGCACCACCGAAGAACTGGTTCTCCCGATCCTCGAAAAATCGGGATTGCGCTGCCCCATTGCCGCGGGCATCGAGAGCGATAACATCCCGACCGACTTCTTTCTCGCTTTCTCGCCGGAACGCGAGGATCCCGGCAACAAGCAGTACGGTCTCGCGCAAATTCCCAAGGTGGTCGGCGGCACCAATCCTCCGAGCGCCCGCGCCGCGCAGGCTCTCTACGCACAGGTCGTCGCCAAGGTGGTGCCCGTAAGCTCCACTCGCGCCGCGGAAATGGCCAAGCTCCTTGAAAATATCTTCCGCTGCGTCAACATCGCGCTCGTCAATGAGCTCAAGCTGCTCGCTTCCCGCATGAATATCGACATCTGGGAAGTGATAGACGCCGCCGCCACCAAGCCCTTCGGGTTCATGCCGTTCTATCCCGGCCCGGGCCTTGGCGGCCATTGTATCCCAGTCGATCCTTTCTACCTTTCCTGGAAGGCCCGCGAATATGATTTCGCGGCCCGTTTCATCGAACTCGCCGGCGAAATCAATACCGCCATGCCCTATCACATCGTGGACGCCATCGCGGATTCCCTCAACAAACACAAAAAGAGCATCAATGGCGCGAAGCTTCTGATCTTAGGCGTCGCTTACAAGAAGGACGTCGACGATCTGCGGGAATCTCCGTCGCTCAAAATCATGCAACTGCTGCAGCAGCGCGGCGCTCAGCTCGACTACAACGATCCCTACTTTCCGCAGCTGCACAAGATGCGCCACTACAATTTTGAAAACATGAAGTCGGTGCCGTTGTCGCCGCAGAGCCTCGGGCAATACGACGCGGCCATCATCGCGACCGACCACACCAGTTACGACTACCACGCCATCGTCGACGCCTGCAAACTCGTCGTGGATACTCGCAACGCCACGCGCCGCGTCACACGAAACCGCAACCGCATCGTAGCCTGCTAGCCGGCCGGCTACCTCAGGAAAGAACGGCAAATAGTCCTCCCCCGCGACGCGATCGCTTTCTAACGCACTTCTTCGCTGACTTCCGTTACAATCCTTTGCCACTCTAGTCGGCCCCCCATGACTCTCTTACGCGCAAGCGCGCTGCGGTCGAGTGTCTTTTCTTCTGCCTTGGTACTTTTTCTCTTTGCTCTACCGGCATCCCCTCAATCCGCGCCCTCTGGCGCCGTCCGCTTCCGGGATGTCACGGAAACTTCGGGCATTCGCTTCGCGCATTTCAAAGGCAACAAAGGCATCTCCATCAACCTTGAAGAATTCGGCCCCGGCGTTTGCGTCGCCGATTTCGACGCCGACGGCTGGCAGGACATCTACTTTGTCAACGGCCGCGACCGCTACGAGCGCGGCATCGAAGTCCACAACGCTCTCTATCGCAACAACGGCGACGGCACCTTCACCGACGTCACCGACAAAGCCGGTGTCAGAGGAACCGGCTACGGTCTCGGCTGCGTCTGGGGCGACTACGACAATGACGGCTTCCCTGATCTCTTCGTCACCCAGTACGGAAAAAACGTCCTTTACCACAACAACGGCGATGGCACCTTCACTGACGTGACCGACAAAGCCGGCGTCGGCGGCATGGAGTTCGGCACCTGGTTCCATTCCGGCGCCACTTTTTTCGATTACGACCACGACGGCAAACTCGATCTCTACGTCGGCGGTTATGTGGCCTACGGTCCGAATGCCCGCCGCTACTGCGACCTCGGCGGCGCGCAATCCAGTTGCGCGCCCAGCGCCTATGCAGGAAGTCCCGCCATGCTCTATCACAACAATGGCGACGGTACCTTTACCAACGTCACCAAAGCTGCCGGCATCTATCAGCCAAACGGCAAAAATCTTTCTGTCGCCGCCGCCGACTACGATAACGACGGCTGGCCGGATCTGTTCGTCGCCAACGATGGCATTCCGTCCTATCTCTATAGCAATGATGGCAAAGGCAAATTTCGAGAAACCGCAACGGTTACGGGCATGGCCTACACTCTGGCCGGAACGGTGATGGCCGCCATGTGCATTTCGCTCGGCGACTACGACAACGACGGGCTGCTTGACCTTTATATCTCCGATTTCCAGCTGAATTCAGATCATCTCTGGCACAATGCTGGCCGCGGCTTCATGGACGAAGTCAGTAACGAGGCGGGAATCACCATTCCCACCCGGGACGTCCTCAGCTTCGGCGGTGGCTTTTTCGACTACGACAACGACGGGTGGCTGGACCTGTTCATCGCCAATGGCCACGTGTACCCCGAAGTTGAAATCGCCACGCCCGGTACCCACTACAAGCAGATCAACACATTGTTCCACAACGAAAGTGGCAAGCGCTTTAGCGTCGCCACCGAATCATCCGGCATCGCAGCCCTCGCTCCACGCGCCGGCCGTGGCGCAGCCTTCGCCGATTTCGACAACGATGGCTTCGTGGACATCGTGGTCGCCAACAACGGCGATCCGCCGACGCTTCTGCGCAACCAGGCCGGCAATGGAAACCACTTCGTGAATTTTCGGCTGGTAGGAAGCGCAGGGTTGGCAGGTACACGCCGTGAAGCACGCAAGTCCAATCGCGACGCCATGGGCGCGCGCATTCGCATCACCGTGGCTGGCGCCATACAAATCCGCGAGATCGCCGGAGGAGGCAGCTATCTGTCGCAAAGCGACCTGCGCGCCAACTTCGGCCTCGGCAAATCCGCAACCATAGACCTTGTCGAAGTCACTTGGCCGGGCGGCGGCAAACAATCCTTCCGCAATGTCGCCGCCGACAGGTTCTATCAGATCACCGAATACGCCGATTCTCTGTCGCTACAGAAAATCGCCGGCCGTCCCTAAGGCTATCTTCCCACCGGCCTGAAAATTGCGGTGAACGATCCGCTCAGCGGGGGAAACCGCGGCGTGCGGATCGGTTTCCGCGCAGACTCGCGCACTGGCCTCAGCTTCCCGACGCCACCGTCGGCTGCGCCGTCACCGGCGCCCATTTTTTCCACATAAAACGTGCCGGCACATAGAGAATCGCGCACCACAGCATTACCACCGGGCCGCGCCCGATCAAAAACGCCAAGAGTCCCGCCAAACTTGCCAGCGCGTCGCCAAAGCCCGTCGCCGCCGCCGCACGCAGTTGCGCACCCAGCGATTCCGAAGGCTTTGCCAGTTCCTCCCGCAGTGTGAAAAATACATTCGCAAAGAGCACACGATGTTCCGAGGCCTGCCGCTCCGCCTCGAGCCGAGCCAGTTCCGCGGTCGCAGCCGCGATCTGCCGCTGCAGCTCACGAACGTTCCCGTCCGGATAGGTCTGCTTCCGCGACAACTCCTCTAGACGCTTCAGGGCTTTCTGGGCATTCGCGAACCGCGCTTCCAGATCCGCCCGCTGCTGGGTGATCTCATCCGCCGCTTGTTCCTCCCGCTCCACGTCGCCGAGAGCCTTCAGCTCGCTCACCGTTTCTACCAGCTCCGTCGAAGGCACGCGCAGCGTCGCATTCAGCACGCTGCCGCTCTTCTGCCCTACCATGCGCAACTTGGCCGCATAAGCGCGGTGCCGCTCCAGAATCTCTTCGAGTGCGGTCCTCGACTTCGAAAACTCTTTGGTCGCTACCGCGAGCTCCGCCGTGTGCGCGATCAAAGGATCGTTCAGTGGACCTTTTGTTCTTGTGCCATCAATCCTTCCGTCATCCTTTTCTAGCGATTCGACGCTGGAAGCAGCTGGCGCCTGCAGCTGCTTTCTCTCGTTTTCTTCGATCGCGGCGCTCTGTGGAAGGGACCCTTCCGGATTCGGCGGTTGGTAGTCAACTGAGGGATAGGCGGACACTGCCGTCTGCGCATGGTCAATCTTAGAGAGCGGCTGCTCGCGTTTTCCCACTGCCATCAGGGCAAGGCCTGCCGCCAGCACCAGCACCAATCCTCGTTGCACTTTGCTCCACCCGCGCCATTTCTCGGCCAACAGCAAAATCGGATTCTTCATGGGATACCTCCTCCGGTATCCCCCTTAGAACGCTGTCGGCGACCTTCCTTGCAGTGGCGCTCCCCGTCCCGCTTAGCGAAGGTCCGTCTCTGGCGCAGCAAATCTCGGAAGGCGCAACCCGTTTAGACGCCATAGCACTCAAAGCGCTCGCTCCGGATGGCGGTCCTACATGTTTCGATCTCCGATCCGCGATAAGGCCACGTCCAAATCCTTGTGTTCGAACGCCGACTCCATGCGGTCTATCTCGGATTTCTTAATTCCGGCGGCGGAGGCTGGAACCCCGCCCTAGTCAGCGGGATAGCGTTACATTTTTGAGCCGGGAGAACGGGCGCAGGGAGGGGTTTAGGGGACGCTCTTCTTTATGAGCTGGACGCGCGCTTCGGCGAACGGCAGCGTCGCTTCGAGCAGCACCGGCGTTCTCGCCGCGTCCTTGGCCAGGTAGAGGGTGAAATGCGCGTCCTTCATCTCCTCGCCGGCGTCGAACACGCGGATTTCGACCGTGTTGGTCAGAAAATGTCCCGCCGGCACCTGCACTTCCGCCGTCCCGATCTTCTGCGACTTGACCTCGTATAACTTACGCCCGTCATAGACCGGCCCGTGCACCTCGGGCGTCTTGGTCCAGTCCACACTGCGGAGGTACTGCATCATGCCCAGTGGATCGCGCGTTCCCGGCAGCACGCGGGCATTGGTTGCATCCGCCGGAGCCGGCTCACGTCCGGTGGGCGTCATGCGCTGGATCGAATTCACCTTCGTGCCGCGCTCGCTCAGCCGCATTTCATATTGCACGCTCGTAAAATCGCCCGGCGCGCTGTAGGAATCGAATTGATCGTCCAACTCAAATACGATCCGCAGCGGATTCTGCGTGTGCGCGAATGCTTGCAGGTGCCAGGCGTCTTTGCCCGCAATCTCCTTGCGCCCGTTTACCGACAACCGCAGCGTTGCCACGTTGTTCACTTTGGACACGTTCGCGGAAAACTCAAGCGCCTCTCCCATGGGCGGCTCGAAGCCCGCCGGTGCGACAGGCGGCAGACCGGCCGCCGCGGCAGGCGGCTTACCGGCCGCGGAAGCTGCGGGCACAGCTGGCTCGGTTGCCGCGGCAGGTTGGGTTCGATCGGCCCCGGGTGGCGGGTCCGGTGTGAAGCTTACCGTAGTCTTGCCCTGCCCGCCCGCATGCAGCCACACGAACGCGGCCCCGCCGCATACCGCGGCCAGAAAAATTGCCAGCACCACCACGACCCGGCGGCTCATCCTTTATCTTGCACCCTTTCCGTTCCGCAAAATCTTCGACACCCTGCTTTCGTCGTACAATACCGTGTCGCGCCAGTTAGAAGTGCCGCGGATTTCCGGGTTTGTTCGGGGCCAATCCCGACAAAACCTTGTTCAGGTTACCAGAAGCTTTTTCATGCGTCTTGGGAAAGCTCCTTGCCGCAGGGATCGAAGGTCTTTGGCTTTTCGGCTTGCGGATCCCGAGACAGACCAGGTTGTTAAACCTTAGGGGCGTCAGCCCCGGTCTCGACACGACGACGGGTTGGAGGATGGCTCGCATGCGATATTTGGTCACCGGTGGCGCCGGCTTCATCGGGTCTAACACCGTGGATGAACTGGTCCGCCGCGGCGAAAGCGTCGTGGTTCTCGACGACCTTTCCGCAGGCAAGGAAGACAATCTCGCCGAATCGCGCAACAAGATTTCCTTCATCAAGGGTTCCATCAACGACATCGAAGCCGTCCGCCGCTCGATGCACGAAGCCGATTATGTCGTCCACCTGGCTGCGCGCACTTCCGTTCCCCGCTCGGTCAAAGACCCGCTGGAAACCAACCGCATCAATATCGAAGGCACCCTGAACGTCTTGCTGGCCGCGCGCGACGCGAAAGTGAAGCGCGTCGTGCTGGCCGCGTCTTCTTCGGCCTACGGCGAAACTCCGACTTTGCCTAAGGTCGAGACCATGCAGCCCGAACCGATTTCGCCTTACGGGGTCACGAAGTACGTCACAGAACTCTATGCGCAGATGTTCGGCCGCGTGTACGCCTTGCAGAACGTGAGCTTGCGCTACTTCAATGTCTTCGGCCCGCGTCAGGACGCTGGTTCGCCGTACTCCGGCGTACTGTCCAAATTCTGCACGGCTTTCCTCGAAGGAACCGAACCAGTGGTTTATGGCGACGGCGAACAAACGCGCGATTTCACCTACGTCGACAACGTGGTCGAAGCCACGCTGCTGGCTTGCGAGGCTCCGGGCGCCAGCGGACGAGTCTGCAACGTCGGCACCGGCGACCGCATTTCGCTCAATCAAACTCTGGAGCTGCTGCGCGAAATCAGCGGCAACCGGCTCGAAGCGAAATACGACCCGCCGCGCGAAGGCGACATACGCGATTCCCAGGCCGACATCTCACTGGCTCGCGAACTGCTCGGCTATAACCCCGCCGTGAATTTTCCTGACGGCCTGCGCCGCACGTTCGACTGGTATCGGGAGTCGCACGCCAGGGCTCGCGCCAAACAAAAAAGCGCGGATTGATTTCCGCGCTTTTTGGACTCTTCGTCATTAGGAACCGCTTTATGGCGTCGCGGTCTTGCCGTAGTTCAGCGGTTCGCCTGCTTTCGGCTGGTCGTACTGGTTCCAGAACCACAGCGGTTCGAGCTTCTTCTGTTCCGGCCAGACCTGGTTGAGCGTGTCGCCTTCAAACAGCTCGCCATTCTTCATCACCCAATGAATGGTGTTGGTGTTGTGAATGTCGTCGAGCGGGTTCTTGTCATAGATGACGAGGTCCGCCAGTTTGCCGGGCTCGATGCTGCCAAGCTCGTCCGGCCTGCCGACAATCTTCGAGCCGTTGACGGTCGCGCATTTCAGCACTTCGAGAGGAGTCATACCGCCGCTAGAAAGCATCCACATTTCCCAGTGATAGCCGAGCCCTTGCAGCTGGCCGTGGCTGCCCACTCCGACCAGTCCGCCGGCCCGTTCCAGTTTGGCCATCTGTGCCGCAAGCTTGGGGAATTCGTACTCGTCTTTGCGGAACCATGCCGGACGGCGCTTGGTGCGCTGGTCGACAAGGCGGTGCGGAATGAAGTGATTGAGTTTGGCGTTGTCGTGAACTTCGCTGGATTCATACCAGTAGTCTTCGCCGAACGGCCCCCCGTAATTCACGATGAGCGTCGGGGTTTCGGCGATGCCGGACTTGGCGAACATCTGCAGGACGTCGTTATAGAGCGGCGTAATGGGCAAGGTATGCTCGTTGCCGTGGAAACCGTCGATCACGTGCGTCAGATCGAGCTTCAGGTCCAGAGCGCCTTCGGTGGTCGGCATCATCTGCAGTTCCTTGGCGGCTTCGACCATGTATTGCCGCTGTTTGCGGTTGCCGACCAGATAGCTCTTGATGTTGTGCGTGCCGTAATACTTCTGATATTTGGTCAGCACGCCTTTCACTTCTTCCATGGATTGGAAGTTGTTGTCCGAGAAAACGCCGGGTCCGGTCGAGAAAGCGCGCAGGCCGAGTATGTCGCCTGAGTCCACCAGATCCTGGTAGGCAAACATGTCGTTCGAACCGGTCTGCACGTCGAGGCCGGCGGTAACGCCGTAAGCCAGATTTGCAAGAAACGCCCAGTTCTGGGTGTCAAGGATGCCGCGCTTGATCTCGGTCCAGTGCGCGTGCGTGTCGATGTAACCGGGCGAGATGGTCTTGCCCTTCACGTCGAACACTTTCGTTCCCGCAGGCACGCTGCCCCTGGCGCCGACGCTCTTGATGCGGTTGTCTTCCACCACGATGTCGGCGTCTTTCAGCACCTGGTCGCCTTTCATGGTAATCACGGTTGCGCCGCGAAGCACGATGGTGCCCTTGGGAGTCTTGCGGGGAACCTCGAGGTTGATCGGGATCTCCTGTACGTCTTTTTCCTGTTCCTTGAACTTTTTCTCTTCCTTCTTCTCGTCCTTTTTCTGAGCGTCAGCCGAATCCTTCTTTTCCTTGTCGGCGTCCTTAGCTTCGTCTTTTTTGTCGGCGTCTTTTTTCTCGTCCTTCTTTTCGCCTTCTTTTTTCTCGTCCTTGGGCGGTTCGAAAGAGATGGAACTGAGCGGCTGGCGGAAATAGCTCGAACCGATGGCCCAGGTGATGGTCTTGCCGCCGTCGGCCCAACCGAAATAGTCCGCGCCGACGTCGGTGATTTTCTTGAGCGGAACGGAAGCGCCGCCCACGCTGACCGTGGGCGCCTCACCGCCGACGGGTGGCATAGCTACGACGTAAAGCTGATTTTGCACGTGGGCCAGAACCCATTGGCCGTCCGGGCTCGGAACCAGATCGTCGGCAGGCACCGGTTCTTCGGCAAAGTAGATTCCTTGCCCTTTTACCTGAAGGTGCGTGCGGCGATCGGTGCCGTCGTAGCGCAGCGAGACCAGCCCTCCGGGCGTGTAGACGTAGATGCGATCTTTTTCGCCCGTGAAATGGGGCCCGCCGGCGCCGCGAGCGGGCAAGATCAGATTGGGCTCGCCGCCATCCGCGGAAATCCAGATCAGGTCGTCGTTGTCGGTCTGGCCGCCGTCGAACTCGCTGTTTTCGCGATCGTAGGCATTGCCGCGCAGCAGAACGATGCGCGATCCAT
>Ga0126370_10000375_pt1 | contig 18026 bp, 11 predicted proteins | sample PanSoiMetaPlot_3_FD_92586 | JGI IMG/M metagenome (GOLD analysis project Ga0126370, IMG submission 92586) | Tropical forest soil microbial communities from Panama - MetaG Plot_3 | ecosystem: Environmental > Terrestrial > Soil > Tropical forest > Bulk soil | place: Panama | collected 2016-02-17 | reverse complement strand
TTGAAGGGCTTGCAAGGCTTTCATCTTCTTTCTGCCGCAGCACAAGACGAAGCCTTGCACAAAATCGAATCCACACGCTTCTTTTTTCTTCTCCGGCAGAACACCATCGAAGGCATGTTCTGCGATCCCATGCATGGCGGAAATGCGGACATGATTGGCTGGCAACTCCTCGGCTTTCCAGGCCCGCGCATGAGCAATTTCGACGAAATCGAAAAGTATTACGGCAAGCCATTTCGTCCCAAACCCATGAGTCTTCGCCAAACGACGGGAGCGAAGGTCCGCCCAAGCGAGGACGAGTCGTGAAAACGCTTCCCGCCGTAGACGTCATCATCGTGGGCGGCGGTTGGGCCGGGCTGCTCATGGCCAAAGAGCTCGGCTCGCGCACCTCGCTGAACATTGTCGTCCTCGAGCGCGGTCCCTCCCGCGGGCTATCTGAGTACGCGACGGACATGGACGAGCTCGATTACGCGATTCGCCTCCGCATGATGCAGGATCTCTCCAAAGAGACGGTCACGTTCCGGCACGACGTCAGCAAGCGCGCTCTGCCGCTTCGGCAGTATGGATCCTTTCAGACGGGCAGTGGAGTTGGCGGTTCCGGCGAGCATTGGAACGCGCAGGTTCCGCGCTACTTGCCCGATTGTTTTGAGTTGCTCACCAAAACCACGCAGAAACACGGCGCGAATGCCCTGCCCGAAGGGCACGCCGTTCGCGATTGGGGCGTCACCTACGACGACCTCGAGCCCTACTACACCCGCATGGATAAACTCCTCGGAAGTTCCGGGCGAGCGGGCAACATTCGTGGCAAGCTGAACGACGAGGGAAATATTTTTGAAGGATGGCGCAGCGAGGAGTATCCGACCCCACCGACGAAGATCCCTTACTTCGCCGCTTTATTCCGCGACGCCGCCAAGTCGCTGGGGTATCACCCCTACGCCGCTCCCTCCGCGAACATCAGCCAGACCTACACGAATCCTGACGGTGTTTCGCGAGGTGGGTGCACGTATTGCGGATTCTGCGGGCGCTTTGGCTGCATGGTGGGCGCAAAGGCGCAGCCTACGAATCTCCTGCTGCCCGTTATTCAAAGGCGCAAAAATGTCTCCTTGCGAACCGGCACTTGGGTCCGACGCATACTTTTTGAATCGTCTCCTAAATCGGCCGCTCGAGGCGTGACCTACGTTGATTCTTCGGGGCAAGAAGTCTTCCAGCCCGCTTCTCTTGTCTTTCTGGCCTCCTGGACTCTCAACAATACGCGCCTGCTCCTGCTCTCTGGCATCGGCGAACCTTATGACGCCTCTACCGGCCGCGGCACGGTCGGCAGCAATCTCACGCACCAGGTCAGCGTTGCCGCTGCGACGGCATTCTTCGATCAGGCGCTCAACCGCTTTATGGGATCCGGCTCCGCAGGAGTTCTGGTCAGTGATTTCGATCGCGACGATCTCGATCGTTTCGGACTCAACTTCATTCGCGGCGGTTATTTTGCGGCACGCGGTTACGGGTTTCAGCCGATTGCGTCGTTTGGTGTGTTGCCAAATTCCATCCAGGCTACTTGGGGAGCGGAATGGAAGAAAGCCTCCGTTTCTTATTATGACCGAACAGCAACGGTTACTTTTACCGGCGAACATCTCGCCTACAAAGCTAACTTCATGGACCTCGACCCTTTCTACAAAGACGCACTGGGCGATCCGCTCCTTCGCTTAACGCTCGACTGGCGCGACAACGAACGCAAAATGGTTGAGTTCGCTACGCCGAAGGCCGTTGAAGTGGCCCGCGCGATGGGCGCGCGGGAGATTAATCCCTTTCCTGGCTTGCGGTCCTATGATGCCGTTCATTACAATTCAACTCACGTTCAGGGCGGCACAATCATGGGAGGCTCACCCGAACACGCGGTCGTTTCTCCCTATCTTCAGCACTGGCAACTGTCAAATCTGTTCATCCTTGGGGGTTCCACGTTTCCCCAGAACGCTTCCGCCAATCCCACGCCCACGGTTCTCGCGTTCGTTTATCGTACCGCTGACGCCATCGTTGACCGCTATCTCAAGCACCCCGGTCCACTTGGGTGAGGCGCAAGTTGTAAGTCCTAAGTTGTAAGTTGTGAGTGGAGGACAAAGCCATCTGCAAGTTCCATTGCTTTTTCTTTTTTTAACTTACCACTTAAAACCTACAACTGTCCTTCTCACCACCCCACGGGATAGCCGTTCGCCTTGTTCTGCTCGTCCAGCCACGTCTTCAGCGGCGCAAAGTAATCCGCCAGGGCCGTCGCATCCATCTCTTTCTGTCCCGAGATCGCTTCCAGAGCTTCCTGCCACGGTTTGCTTTGGCCCATCGAAAGCATCTGGTTCAGCTTCTCACCGGCCTTCCTATTTCCGTAAATCGAGCAGCGATGCAGCGGTCCAGTAATTCCCGCCTCTTTGCACAGTGCACGATGAAATTGAAACTGCAAAATGCGCGCCAGGAAATATCGCGCGTAGGGCGTGTTGGACGGGATGTGATACTTCGCTCCCGGATCAAAATCCGCCTCGTTTCGCTCCACCGGTGGCGCGACGCCTTGATATTTCGTGCGCAGCTCCCACCACCCCTTGTTGTAATCCCCCGGCTTCACCTGTCCCGAAAACACTTCCCATCGCCATTTGTCCACCAGCAGGCCAAACGGCAAGAACGCCACCTTCTCGAGCGCTTGTTGGAGCAAGTAATCGATGTCACCCGCAGCTGGCGGCACCGTCTCGATCAATCCAATCTTCTTCAGATATTCCGGCGTCACGGATAGCGCGATGGTGTCGCCAACCGCTTCATGAAACCCATCGTTGGCGCTGCTTTGGAACAGCGCCGGCTGGTGCATGTACGCGCGCTGATAAAAATTGTGTCCCAGTTCGTGGTGAATGACGAGAAAGTCCTCTTCGCGAATCTGAATGCACATCTTGATCCGCAGGTCTTCTTTGAAATCCACGTCCCATGCGCTCGCGTGACACACAACGTCCCGGTCCGCCGGCTTGGTGAAGAGCGACCGCTCCCAAAACGTCGCGGGCAGCGGCGCAAATCCAAGCGAAGTGAAGAAATTCTCGCCGTACTTCACCATGCCCTTCGCGTCCGTTTTCCGCTCCTGCAAAATCTTCGTCAGGTCATAGCTTTGCGGCGGCTTCGGCGAATCCATCAGCGAATAAACGTTGTTCCACTCCTGCGCCCAGATATTTCCCAGCAAATGCGCAGGGATTGGCCCCTTCGCCGATACCAAATCGCCATACTTCTTCCGTAGTTGCCCGCGCACATACGCGTGCAGCGATAGGTACAGGGGCTTCAACTGCTCCCACAGGCGGTCTTCCTCTTTCGCGAAGTTGTCCGGCGGCATGTCGTAATTCGATCGCCACAGCGCTCCCACGTCCGCGTATCCCAGTTCCCGCGCGCCCGCGTTTCCCAATTCCACCATGCGTGCATAACGTTGCCGCATCGGCGCGCCAATGGCATGCCAACCCACCCAGGCTCGCTTCAGTTCATTCGGGTCGCGGCTCTCCGCCATCCGTTTTTCTACTGCCGTCACATCCAGGCATTTCCCTTTGTCGCTGTCCGGGCACCACTTCCCTTTTCCGTAGTCGCCGTCGAGTGACGCCAGAATCTGCGCCAGCTCTTTTTGTGCTTTCGGATCGTCCGGCGCCGGGAATCCGGTGGCCAATTCCAACAGCAATCGCTTCCGTGCTAGCTCCGGCGAAAGTTTCAGCCCGTCGAAACGGTGGGCCTCTTTTGCATACTTCGCGCTCGCCGTGTTCACGACTTCGCTCGCATCGGCCGCGATCTGTTCCGTATCCTCGGTAATGAAATTCTCCTGGACCCACGCCGCCCGAGACGCCTTCAAGCCAAGATCAAATAATTCTTTCTCGGCATTCTCGATGTATTTCCTGGCTTCCTCCACGCTCGGCGCTGCTTTGGCGCCTTCGTCCTTCGCCGGAATAGTTTGTGCTCGACTTCCTGCCAGCGCAGCAAACAAACACACAACGGCCCCGCAGAGAATCACGCCTCGTCTTAACCTCATGCACCCGCCTTCCTCTTTTTCGTCACCACTTCCTTTAGAACCGCCAATGCCCGCTCGCACCCTGCGCGATCCACGTCGCAATGCGTTACCACACGCACCGAATACAGCGCCGTATCCTGTGCCCACACGCCGTGAGCATGCACGGCGTCGCACAATTCCACGGCGGTCATTCCCGCCTCCGCGCAATCAAAAATCACGATATTGGACCGCACTTTTTCCGGATCAATCTTCAAGCCGGGGATTTGCGCGATTCCTTCCGCCAACAACTTGGCGTTTTCATGATCGATGTGTAGCCGCGGCGGTGATTTTTCAAGCGCAATCAAACCGGCGGCCGCTATCACTCCTGCCTGACGCATCCCTCCGCCAAACATCTTTCGGTAAATCCGCGCCTTCTCGATGAAGGCTTTCGAGCCCGCAACCATCGAGCCCACCGGCGCTCCCAAACCTTTCGATAAGCAAAACATCACCGAGTCCACTTTTTTCGTCATTACCGCGACATGATCGCCCAGCGCTGTTGCCGCATTGAAAATCCGCGCTCCATCCAGATGAACCTTCAGCCCGAGCTTATGCGCCTCATCGCAAATCTCGTTCACGCGCTCGGTCGGATACACCGTTCCGCCAGCCATATTGCTTGTGTTTTCCAGGCAGATTAGCGCCGTCTGCGAGTCGTAATAGATTTTTGGCCGGATCGCCGCTTTAATCTCTTCCCAGGTCAGAATCCCATCTTCTCCACGAGCGACCCGGGGCATGCAACCTGCAATTGCTGACATTGACGCCAGCTCGTACAGATTCACGTGGCTGCGCTCCTCGCAAATCACTTCACTCCCGTGATGCGTCCAAATCTTGATCGAAATCAGATTCCCCATGCAGCCCGCGGGCACGAACAGCGCCGCCTCTTTTCCAAAAATCTCCGCTGCGCGCTTCTCCAGCTTGTTGATCGTCGGATCTTCTCCGTACACATCATCGCCGACCTCGGCCGCCGCCATCGCGTGCCTCATCTCGTCCGTCGGCCGGGTCACCGTATCGCTACGCAAATCCACCACACCATCGAGCATCTTTCCCGTCAATTTCACCTCATCCGGGTCCACTCTCTGATTTCCCTTCGCCACCGTGTAACTCATGTTTCCCTCTTCTCTGTGACCTCTGGGTTGACAAAACAGCGAGCTTCAGCTTCGACACATTTCAAAAATGTGACTCACTTCATCAGCTCGACAAATACTTCGTTCGATACGCTCAACTTCTCCTCAGCCAGTCGCACTACATCGCCCTCGCGTTCCACCAATCCTGCCGCAGCCAGCGGCTCAAAACGTTCTCCTAGCGTGACTCCGTATTCTCTCTCAATACGCTTGACATCAATTCCGGCCAACTGCCGCAATCCCAAAAACAGCTCTTCCTCCAGCGCCTGCCCGGAGGTCACCCTCTGCAACTGCTCGATCGGCAATCTTCCGTTCTCGATGGCGCTCACATAGGCTGCCGCGTCGTGCGCGTTTGCCCAGCGCTGCTGGCCCAAAAACGAATGAGCCCCTGCGCCAAGTCCCAAATACGGCTCACGCCGCCAATACTTCAAGTTGTGTTTGGACTCGAAACCCGGCTTCGCCCAATTGGAAATTTCATAATGCCGATATCCCGCCGCTCCCAGCGCCTTTTGCGCCATTTGGTAAGACTCTGCCATCTCGTCCTCACTCGGCACGGCCCCAGCGCTGTATCTCGCGCCACCCGCCAGCAGCTCTTTTCCAAGCCGGCTCCCCTCATCCACTTCGAGCAAATACACCGACACATGCTCCGGCGCGAGCGCAAGCAGTTCCTCAAGCGATTGCTTCCAACTTTGTTTGGTCTGGTGTGGCAAGCCGGCGATTAGATCGAAGCTGATATTCTGAATACCCGCTTCGCGCAAAATAGCCACAGCGCGGTAAATATCGGCTCGGCGATGGATCCGCCCTGCCGCCGTCAACTCCTTATCCGCAAACGACTGCACCCCAAAACTCACGCGGTTAATCCCCGCTCTCACCCACGCGGCCGCTTTTGCTTCTTCCACTGTTTCCGGGTCCGCCTCCAGCGTCACTTCTTCAAACTCACTTCTCTGCGTTAAGAAAACACGCTGTTCTTCAACACTGCTTGATCCGTTCACCGCAAAAGATTCGCGGATCGCCTCCAAAACTCTTTGCAACTGTCCAGGATCCAGCAAACTCGGTGTCCCGCCACCGAAATAGACCGTGTCCGCGATAGCGTCCCGAAGCTCGGATCCCACACGCGCACCGCTCAACAACTCTCTATGCCCACGTATCTCTCGGCATACCGCTTCCGCATACGGGGCAAACCGCTCCTTCGCCACCACTCCCGTATGAAAATTGCAGTAGGTGCACTTGGTCTGGCAGAAGGGCACTTGCACGTAGATTCCGAGCCTTTTCATGGCACAAAAACTCTAGCACATCGCTCGTAACAAGCGCCGCTTAGCTTTCTTTCTTCAGATAAATCCGCCTGTACACGGTACCGTCCTCAAGCTTTAGTGCGCCTTCCATTTTGTCGCCATGGACTGCCAGTTGAACGGACGGCTTCTCGCACTCCACAATCCGCGTCTTCTCGTCGAACTGCCATTCACTAGTTCCCATCACGACTTCTTTGCCGTCCACCACCTTGGCTGCCGTGACAGAAAACGCATTCTCCCGCCCAGCAATCCTGGAAAAGCGGTATACGTTGACCTCGTCATGACAAGGGCTGTTCTTCACCGCGCATTCCGAGTGTCCCCGCCACACGCCAGCGATCCTGGATCGCGGCGCGTCGTCACCTTTTGCAGGTGGGTTTTGCGAAGCGCTCAGCCCACAACTGCTTACAAGAACAAGGGCAAGGAAAAGAGAGCACCTTAAGAGCGGCATGATTCACCTCCCGTTCATGAGACGGCCATGCTTTGATAAAGTTTATGCAACGGTGGCATTCGCGGAATCGCGCGGGCGGGATAAAAACCACCTCCTCTCAGTCGTAGGGAACAAAGGCGTATACAATCTCGTCCTTGGGATGGGGCAAAAAAAAAATGAGCAACCGATGCAAGTTTGTATACTTCTCTTCGTTATTCCTAGCGGGGTATGCTTTTCTCACAGGGGCCGGGTCCCCGAACCCCTCTGATGCGTCAGGCGATTCCTGGCCGTATTATGGCCACGATGCTGGCGGCACGCGTTACTCTCCGCTCACGCAGATCAATCGCGACAACGTCACGCAACTTAAAGTCGCCTGGACGTTCCACACCGGCGACATTTCCGAGCAGAGCGGTCGCAGGAAGCGCAGCGGCTTCGAGAGTACGCCGCTCCTGGTGGATGGCATGCTTTATCTCACCACCGCCTTTAACCGAATCATCGCGCTCGATCCCGAAAGCGGAACGCAGCTCTGGGCCTACGATCCCAAAATCAATCTCGACGGCGATTACGGCGACGGACTGGTCAATCGTGGCGTTGCCACCTGGCTGGACGGCACGCGCTCCAAGGAGAAGCCTTGCCATCGCCGCATCTTTGAATCTACTCAAGATGCGCGTCTCGTGGCCGTGGATGCCGCTACCGGAGTTCCCTGCTCGGACTTCGGCAAAGACAGAATAGTCATCCTTCGTGACGTCCTCCAATACGACCCTGGCTGGTATCACATGACTTCCCCACCCGCCATCATTGATGATCTCGTCGTGGTCGGCTCCGCCATTGACGACAATCATCGCGTGGACATGGCTCGTGGAGTCGTACGGGCCTACGATGCGCGCTCCGGCGCTCTGCGTTGGAGTTGGGATCCCCTCCCTCCGAATCCTGCAGCCGCCGCCGCGGAAGGCAAGCCGCCCTCCTGGCGAAGCGGCGCCGGCAACGCCTGGTCCATCATGGCGGTCGACCAGCAGCGTGATCTGCTCTTCGTGCCCACCGGAAGCGCCAGCCCCGACTATTTCGGCGGCATGCGTCCCGGCGATGACAAGTGGTCCAACTCCGTCGTCGCATTGCGGGGCAAAACCGGCGAATTTGTCTGGGGATTCCAGCTTGTCCATCACGATCTCTGGGATTTCGACAGCGCCGCACCGCCACTGCTCACCACGCTTCACCTCGATGGCAAAGACGAGCCCGTCGTCATCCAAGGCAATAAGTCTGGACTCCTCTATGTCCTAAATCGCGGCACTGGCAAACCCCTATTCCCCGTTGAAGAGCGCCCCGTTCCCAAAAGCGACGTCCCGGGCGAAGTTGCCTCTCCCACGCAGCCCTTTCCCGTCAAGCCTCCCCCACTCGTTCCTCATACTTTTCCCGCCGACCAAGCGTGGGGACCAACGCCACAAGATCGTGACGCGTGCCGCGATTACATCAACAAACTCCGCAACGAAGGCATTTACACGCCGCCCAGTTTGCAAGGAACCCTGATGGTGCCCGGAAACATTGGTGGAATGACTTGGAGCGGCTACGCTTTCGATCCCCAACGCAACCTCTTGGTGACCAACGTCAATAATCTTGCCGCCATCGCCCGTTTAATTCCGCGCGAAAAATACAACGATCGCAGCTCGCGCACCGAAGACGGTGACTACGGCGATCAACTCGGCGCACCTTACGGTCTCTACCGCCGCTTCATTCAGTCATCGTCGGATTTGCCGTGCAGTCCGCCGCCCTGGGGCACGCTCACTGCCGTGGACATGACCGCAGGAAAGATTCGCTGGCAGGTGCCTCTAGGCTCCATGAGCGATTTCGGTGGCGAACATCCGCAAATCCCACCCGGCTCCATCAGCCTCGGCGGACCCATCGTAACTGCTGGCGGCCTCGTGTTTATCTCTGGAACGACCGACTGCCATCTTCGCGCGTTCGACACCGAAACCGGCAAGGAATTGTGGAAGGCCAAGCTTCCCGCGTGCGGCAACGCCACGCCCATGACCTACCGGGTGACCGCCACCGGCAAGCAATACTTGGTGATTGCCGCTGGCGGCCACCCCAAAATCACTGAAGAAAAACTCGGCGACTCCCTCGTTGCCTTCACTTTGCCCTAGCCTTCGCATGCTTACTTTTCTCCGTTTTCCAGTGTCCAACAGACAGATTGGTCGGAGTCCTTATGTTGAACCTACGAAACTATTTCCGGTTTGTCGTTTGGGTCCCGGCGGCCTCGTTGTGGATCACTGCGACGGCCCTGGCGCAGCAGCCGCCCGCTCCACGGGTAGCGGATCTGGCTGTTACCGATGGAACTAATCTGAAGACAACGTACTTTTCGGCTGGGAAGCCAGGCCCTGGCATTTTGCTGCTTCACCAGTGCAACCGGCAGCGCAAAGTCTGGGACGGCCTGGCCCAGCGTCTTGCGGCCGCCGGATTCAACGTCTTGACGCTGGACTTTCGCGGTTTTGGTGAAAGTGGTGGGAAAACAGCCGACAAGCTCTCGGGACAAGAGTATTTCAGCGTCATTAAGGACAAGTTTCCCGGCGACGTGGATGCCGCGTTTGGATATCTTGTCTCGCAGCCCGGCGTTACTCGCGATGCCATTGGCGCTGGTGGAGCGAGTTGCGGGGTCCACCAATCCGTCCAACTCGCGCGCCGCCATCCCGAAGTGAAAGCTTTGGCTCTGTTGTCTGAGGGAACCGACCGCGCTGGGCGACAATTCCTCCGTCAATCCCCGAACCTCCCGCTATTTCTGGCCGTGGCCGACGATGACCAGGACCCCGGCGTGGCGGACATTATGCAGTGGCTTTACGGGTTGTCGCCTAACCCTGCCGATCAATTTCTGCGCTATCCCACCGGCGGACACGGCGTCGAGATGTTCGAGGCTCACAAGGAGCTGCCTGGACAAATCGTCGAGTGGTTCCACGCGACATTGCTGCCGGGACCCCGCTCGCCAGGTTCGGCCGTTGCTGGGGTAGCTTCGCACTCCTCTCGAGAGACGGAATTCCTCGAGGTCCTTGATCAGCCAGACGGGACCGCCAAGGCTACGCAGAAATACATCGAAGCGCGTAGGCTCGATCCAAAGGCCTCCCTGTTCTCAGAGAGAGTCATGTACCGTCTTGCGCTTGAGAGCTTCCAGGCGGGAAACCTGAAGCAAACCATCGAGATAATGAAACTCGATGCGCTGGGCTATCCCAACATGCCCAGTGTCTATGACAACTTAGCGTTTGCCTATCTTGCAGAGGGTGAGAAGGATTTGGCGCGGCAAAACGCCAAGAAAGCGCTGGAATTACTTGCGTCAGACACGACGGATCCCGAGGATCGGCGCAAAGCCATTAAAGAAAGCGCGGAGCAGAAGCTGAAACAATTGGGAGACACTCCGAAGTGACTATCCAATTTCTAAGCTGAATTGAAATCGCACGAGTCCCTAATTATTTGGCTTCGGTAACGACTTTGACGACGAGTTTCCGTTCGCGGGGGCCGTCAAATTCGCAGAAGAAGATCCCTTGCCACCGACCGAGCGCCAGGCGCCCATCTTCAATGAACACGATCTGGGTGCCGCCGACGAGGACAGATTTGATGTGCGAATCCGAATTGCCTTCGCTGTGCCGGTAAAGGCCTGCCTTGGGGATAAGCCGGTCCAGCGCTCCCTCGATGTCGTGTGCCACATCCGGGTCCGCGCATTCGTTAATGGCTATTGCCGCTGTAGTATGCGGCACGTACAAATAGCAAATCCCTCGGGAGATTTTCGTTGCGGACACCGCCTTCTGCACCTGAGCCGTTACGTCCAGAAGTTGCGTTCGCCGGTCCGTCTTTACCATCAGTGTCTGCATTCTTGTTCCCGCGTAATGCTCTCTAGGATTGTGGTACTCGGGAATCTTAATACCAGCCAGCAACTCTGTGCCTGCGGTCTTGAGGCTGCGTTTGGGCTGCCGAAACCATCTTGCCGGAATGCAGGGATTTCAAACTGGTGCCCGGGAAGAGAGCAGAATTGGAGCACTTGGCAGGGAGGGCAAAGGTTCTGTTGAATGGGAGGACTTATGAAAGTTCCACAATGAAGTGATGCCCAAGTTTCTGGGTGCTACAAAATTCTTGCAATTCCCCAAGGGCGCTGGCACCCCAGCGCGCTAAGAAAGGCAGCAAACAAAGCTCTCTTTCCTGCAGCCCTTTGTGGGGATTCAAGAGCGATTCCAGGTGCTCTTCGTGAGCCGCAAGCAATCCTGTTTTTTGGTCGACGGCCGCGCCGGCCTTGCGCCGCAGTTTGTCGAGATGGAATTCGATGCCCTCTTTCGTTTTCTCAACGGTTCCCTTCAGCGTCGGGTCAAGCGTTTGGATTTTGTCTCCCAATTTCGCCAGAATCTTGCCGATTTGCGCTTGGTCGCTCTCGAAATCCTTTGCCAGCGTTCCGGTAAGGGATTGCTTTTCCATCTTGTGCCGCAAATCCTGCGAACCCGCCCACACATCCTCCACCGACAGTTCGTACTTTCGCAGAAGCTTGCTGGCTTTGGCGTCAACCAGCGTAAAGCCGGCCCGCGGCAGCATTACTGGCATTCGTCCGAGAAGATGCTGGTAGACCACTTCCGACTGTGCGATATACGAAAGCTCGGCGGACCCCGCTATGAACGCCACGGTTGGAAGCAAATAATCCTGCACCACGGGCCGGAAGAGCGCGTTGGGGCTGAAATTCTCCGGTTCGGTGTGTGTCAGGTGCGTCAGTTCTTCGCGAGACCAACTCTTCTCTTCCACGTGAAACTTATCGCTGCTCGCCGAAATCACTTCTCGCGCGCCATTCTCGAAGCGAAACAGCAGCGTGCTCTTCGAGGTAACTTTGACCTGCGCATCAAATCCCGTACTTTCCAGTTCCTTCCCGCGCTGAAGCAACTTTTCGTTCAGAACGTCGCGCTCCGCAAGCGCATGCTGGTAGAGCGGCGCCGCTACTTTGTGAAGCCCCGCATCGAGCGGGTCCATAAGAATTAATCCCTGCTGCGCAAACAACCGCGCGAACAATTTTCCGAACGCGGTTCCATACGTTTCTTCAGGCTTGTAACTCTCCCCGAGGTATTGAGCGAGCAAGTCGCTGCCGTCTTTCTGCAGCAAATCTGTGGCGTCCTGCGCGAGCCTTGCGGCATCGGCTCCCAGAGCAATCCGCCCCACGGGCGTCCCAGCCTTATTCCCGTCCGGCAGGTCGAAACGAAGCAGTTTCCCTGCATCGAACCAATTGGTGTGGCGCACCTCTTCCAAATCGTGGTCTTCGGTTGCCATCCAGAAAACCGGTACGGCCTCGATTCCGCTGCGCGTCAATTCCTCGGCGATCTGGATCGCGGTGAGCGCCTTGTAAATGGAGTACGCCGGGCCTCCGAATAATCCGACCTGCTGCCCGGACACAACTGCAACCGCCCCACGCGCCAGCTGCTCCAGGTTTGCCCTTGTCTCTGCGCCTGCACCCAACTCCGCATTCTGCTTCCCAAGAATCTGCGCAACCACCGCCCGGCGCTCCGGAGGGTAGTCCAGTTTGCCGGCAGTTTGCTTCACCGCGTCCATCGTCGGCGCGTGGGCATAGAACGCCTTCACTGTCTCAAACTTCTCCCAATAAGCGAGAAACAACTTCGGCTGGTGGGGGAGTTGGCTGAACGCGAGAGCGCGACAATCCATGAGCGGTTAGATGAACGGAGCGCAGAAACGTCTCATCAATTTCAAGGGTTCGTTCCGGTTTCGAACGCCAACAGGATGGGCCCAATCAGGGCCATAATACAACGGAATCAGGCCCGCATGGCGGCCGGTTCAAATGTCTCCAAAAGGGCGTTAACACGTTTCTTTTGTTCATCTTTGAGCGGGAGGAGCGGAAGGCGAGGCAGTCCTCCGCGGTACCCGCGCTGGTCCATCACATACTTCACCCCAGCGATTCCACACTCGGAGACCACTAGCTTCGAAGCCCGCAGAATGACTTCCTGCATTTCCCGCGCTTTTGCGTGCTGGCCCTTGCGAATCAATTCATAGAGTTCCACGCACTTGTCTGGCAGGGCGGACCCCAACGCAAGAACCGCTCCGCGCGCGCCGATGGTAAGCGATGGATAGATGGTTGCCGCGGAGCCCACCAGCACTTGAAAGTCAGACGGTGCCCCGGCAATGATTTCCGCAACACGTTGCACATTCCCTGAGCTTTCCTTGATCCCGATGATGTTCGAATGTTCGGCAAGCGCTAGAACTTCCGGCGGCTCGAGCGCTACGCCCGTGAATTGCGGCACGGAATAGAGCAGAACGGGTATCGGCGATGCGTCCGCCACGCGCCGGTAGTGCGCGAGATAAACCTCGGGCTTGTAGACCGGCTTGTAGTAATACGGCGTTTTGACGAGCGCAGCGTCGTAGCCCAGTTCCGCAGCCCGCTTGGTGCGCTCGATGGTTTCTGCAGTGGATTCCGCGCCGGTGCCCGCAATCAGCCTTTTGTCTCGCGCAGCGGTTTCCTTCACGGCAACGAGAACGGCTTCCATCTCCGGCTTTGAGAGCAGCACCGATTCGCCCGTGGAGCCCATCACCACATAGCCCGTCAATCCCACGCCGTTGTATTGCTGAATGTTGTGTTTTAAGTCGGCGATGGAGACGGAGCCGTCGCTTGAAAACGGTGTTGTGAGTGCGGAAAATATCCCAGCTAAATCCATGACTAATCTCCTGAGGCAGGCGCGCTGGAAGCGGCAGCCTGGCTCTTGTGCAGATCCTGAAGTGCGGCAACTTCAATGCCCTGCTCATGGAGGGCGTGAATGCCCCGCGCCGCCGCGTTGGCCGCAGCCAGCGTCGTGATACAGGGTATATTGTAGCGAATTGCAGCGCGCCGAATCGACTTCTCATCGTAAAAAGATTCGCGGCCCAGCGGGGTATTGATGATCAGGTCGATTTTTCCTGTTTTCACAAGGTCCACAATGTTAGGTCGACCTTCGTTCACTTTGAAAACCGCCTCCGCTTGAATCCCCGCGGCCTCCAGAGCGGCAGCGGTCCCCCGCGTGGCAAGCAGGCGAAAACCGAGAGACGAAAGCTCTTTTCCCAGAGCGGCCAAGTGTTTTTTGTCGCGGTCGTTCACGCTGAGAAACACAGTTCCTTTGCGCGGCAAGCGCTGCCCGGCGGCAAGTTGCGCTTTGGCGAACGCCTGTCCATACGAGGTGGAAATCCCCATGACTTCGCCGGTCGACCGCATCTCCGGCCCCAGAATCGTGTCTACCCCACGGAATTTGTTAAACGGGAATACTGGCGACTTCACCGAATAGAATTCGCGGACCGCGATTTCAGCCACGCCGTTGTTCTTCACGATAGGTAGATGCATGCTCTCCAGCTTTTTCCCCGCCATCAAGCGCGCAGCAACCTTAGCGAGAGGCACTCCCGTCGCCTTGCTGACGTAGGGCACGGTGCGCGACGCGCGCGGGTTCACTTCGAGAACGTAAACCGTGTCTCGCTGAATCGCGTATTGCACATTCATCAAGCCCACGACTTTCAGCGCCAGTGCAAGGCGGCGCGTGTATTCGCGAATGGTGTCCAGAACTGCGGGAGTCAAGCTGACGGGTGGCAGCACGCAGGAGGAATCGCCGGAGTGTACGCCCGCTTCTTCGATGTGCTCCATAATGCCGCCGATAATCACGTCGGTGCCATCGGCGAGCGCGTCTACGTCCACTTCCGTGGCTTCCTCAAGGAATTGATCAATCAGCACAGGCCGCGCCGGACCCATCAGTGCCGCCTGGGCGACGTAGTCTTGAACGGTGTTGACGTCGTAGGCGATGACCATGGCGCGGCCGCCGAGCACGTAGCTCGGACGCACCAGCACGGGCAAACCAATCTCAGCCGCGACGCGCGCGGCTTCTTCCGGAATCAGGGCTGTAGCATTGCGCGGCTGAGGAATTTTCAATTCTTCAAGCAACCGGCCGAAGCGCCTGCGGTCTTCCGCCAGGTCAATCGATTCCGGCGCCGTGCCAATGATGGGCACTCCATTGCGCTTCAATTCCAGCGCCAGATTCAACGGGGTCTGGCCGCCGAACTGCACGATGACGCCTTGCGGTTTTTCGCGCTCGAAAATCGCCAGCACGTCTTCGAGCGTGAGGGGCTCGAAGTACAAGCGATCCGAAGTGTCGTAGTCGGTCGAAACCGTCTCTGGATTGCAATTCACCATGATGGTTTCGTATCCATCTTCGTGCAAAGCATACGACGCGTGGCAGCAGCAATAATCAAATTCAATTCCCTGCCCGATGCGGTTCGGGCCGCTGCCAAGAATCATGATTTTCGGGCGCGACTGTGCCTCGGACTCGTCCTCGTCTTCGTACGTCGAATAAAGGTAGGGGGTGAAGGACTCAAATTCGGCAGCACACGTGTCCACGCGCTTGAAAACGGGCGAGACGCCGTAGCGTGCGCGCTGCAAGCGCACGGAAGCAGGTGTGGTGCGCCAGATTTGCGCGAGTTGCTCGTCACTCGCGCCATGGCGCTTCACTTCCCGCAACAAATCCTTCGAAGCGGTCTCGACGGTCACGCCCGCCGCGCGGCGGTTTATCGCGGTGAGCTCTTCAATCTGGTGAATGAACCAGGGATCGATTTTCGTCAGTTCGCAGATTTCTTCCGCGTGCAGCCCGCGCTCCATCGCGGTCAGCAGCCAGTAGATGCGGTCCGGCCGCGGCGTAGCCAGTTTTTCCCGCAGGAGCGAATCGGGCGTTTCTGCTGGCGCGCGCCAGGGCGTGCTGGGTTCCAGCGAACGGATGCCCTTTTGCAGCGCTTCTTTGAACGTGCGCCCGATGGCCATCACTTCGCCGACGGATTTCATCTGCGTCCCGAGCGTGCTGTCCGCGCCGGGAAATTTCTCGAATTGCCATTTCGGAATCTTCACCACCACGTAGTCAATCGTCGGTTCGAAGCACGCAGGCGTCTTCTCTGTAATGTCGTTGGGGATCTCGTCCAGCGACATGCCGACAGCGAGGCGCGCGGCGATCTTGGCAATCGGGAAGCCTGTCGCTTTGCTCGCCAGTGCTGAACTGCGCGACACGCGCGGATTCATTTCAATGATGACCATGCGCCCGTTTTCCGGGTTGATCGCAAACTGCACGTTCGACCCGCCGGTTTCTACTCCCACTTCGCGAATGATCGCAGCGGCTGCATCCCGCATGCGCTGGTATTCCTTGTCTGTCAGCGTCTGCGCGGGCGCAACGGTAATAGAATCGCCCGTGTGCACGCCCATGGGGTCGAAATTCTCGATGGAGCAGATGACCACGAAGTTGTCGCGAAAATCGCGCATCACTTCGAGTTCATATTCCTTCCAACCAAGGACGGACTCTTCGACCAGGGCTTCGTGAACGGGACTCAGGTCCAGCGCTGTCGAAATAGACTCCGCAAACTCCTCTTTGTTGTATGCAATGGACCCGCCCGTGCCTCCCAGCGTGAACGACGGCCGAATCACCAGCGGAAAACCCAGCTGATCGCAGAGCCTCATGGCATCTTTCGCGTTGTTCACCAGCGCCGACGCAGGAACTTCCAAACCGATTTTGCGGCACGCGTCTTTAAACCACAGGCGGTCTTCGGCCACTTTGATGGCGCGCAGCGATGCGCCAATCATTTCCACTTTGTATTTTTCAAGGATGCCGCTCTCCGAAAGCTCGACAGCCAGGTTCAACGCGGTCTGCCCGCCGACGGTTGGCAGCAGCGCCTGTGGCTTTTCCTTGGCAATGATTTCTTCTAGATATTCGCGAGTGAGCGGCTCGATGTACGTGCGCCTCGCCAGTTCGGGATCGGTCATGATGGTCGCCGGATTCGAGTTGACTAAGACGACCTCGTAGCCCTCCGCCCGCAGCGCCTTGCACGCCTGCGCCCCCGAGTAATCGAATTCACACGCCTGGCCGATGATGATTGGCCCGGAGCCAATGATCAGAATCTTCTTAATGTCTTTGCGTTTAGGCATGGCTCTCGTGATCCGCGCTCATTTCCGTGAGCTCCCCGGCTGGCGCCATTCCTTCATCATGTCCGTAAACTGCGTGAACAAGTAGTGCGAATCGTGCGGCCCCGGTGAGGCTTCGGGGTGATACTGCACGCTGAACAGCGGCACTTTTTTGTGACGCATACCTTCGTTGGTGTGATCGTTCAGGTTGACGTGGGTGATTTCCACGTCGCGTGAAGGCAACGAATCCGGGTCCACACAGAAGCCATGATTCTGGGCGGTGATTTCGACCTGTTCCGTCAGCAAATTCTTCACCGGATGGTTCGAGCCGTGATGGCCGAATTTCAGTTTGAACGTTTTGCCGCCGAGCGCCAGTCCGCAAAGTTGATGGCCGAGGCAAATCCCAAAGATTGGCACCTGCCCAATCAGCTTCTTAATCGTTTCAATAGCGTAGCCGATGGGCTCGGGATCGCCCGGGCCATTCGAGAGAAAAACCCCATCGGGTTTCAATTCGAGAACCTCTTCGGCCGGTGTTTTCGCCGGTGCGACCCAAACATCGCAGTTGTGATCCACCAGCAGCCGCAAGATGTTCTGCTTGATTCCGAAATCGAACGCCAGGACGCGGTGCTTGTAGCTCTCGCCCTTCGCGTCCGACTCGCCCATCTGCTCGGCCCACGGCGACACCGCCACTTCGACCGAGCCTTTGTCCCATGCATACGGTTTCGCGCAAGTCACTCGACTGGCCAGCTCCAGCCCCGCCATTTTTGGCAACTGCTTGGCCTCGAAGACCAGTTGTTCGGCAGGAATGCCATCTGTCGAAACAATCCCGCGCAGCGCGCCAACATTACGGATGTGACGCACCAACGCGCGCGTGTCAATATCCCAGATGACGGGAATCTTGTGCCGATTCAAATAAAGTTGCGCGCTTTCCGAAGAGCGCCAGTTGGAGGAGATTTGTGAGAATTCTCGGACGATCAGCGATTCGATATAAGGATGCGCGGACTCTTCATCCTCGAGATTCGCGCCGACATTCCCGATGTGCGGATAAGTCAGGCAGACAATCTGCCCTGCATAACTTGGATCGGTGAAGACTTCTTGATAACCGGTGAGGCTGGTATTGAAAACGACTTCGCCGCCGCGGCGCGTGATGGCGCCCGCGGCGCGTCCGTTAAAGAGGCGCCCGTCTTCCAGCGCGAGGGTCGCGGGTCGGTGCTGGACTTCTGTCAGTGGAGCCTCCCTT
>Ga0126370_10000374_pt1 | contig 18104 bp, 14 predicted proteins | sample PanSoiMetaPlot_3_FD_92586 | JGI IMG/M metagenome (GOLD analysis project Ga0126370, IMG submission 92586) | Tropical forest soil microbial communities from Panama - MetaG Plot_3 | ecosystem: Environmental > Terrestrial > Soil > Tropical forest > Bulk soil | place: Panama | collected 2016-02-17 | reverse complement strand
TCGTCGGTTTCGAAAGGATTTGTGAATCGGCACGCTTCTTGCCTTCCCTACACGTGAAAGGTCGCGACAAAGACCTTTCAGCGTCGCGGTACTGAGCGACAAGAACTGATTTAGAAGTCAGACTGTGTTTGCTTAAAAATCCAAAGCTGCGATGCCACATGAAGGAGAGTAAGATCATGTTCCGTATCTCAGCGTACTCCAGACTTTTCAAGTCAATCGCCTTCACCATGCTTGCTGCTGGGCTAACTGCAGCCCAGGTTCCCGCTGGAGCAAAGCGTCCAGCGACAGTTCCGGCAGACTATGTCCTCACGCCATTCGGCTACTTCCATCCTAGCTGTGTCAATCACCTGGCTGAGGGAGATGTGTCCGGGAGAATCTCAAAGTTATTGAGCGCAAGAAAGGCACCACTCAATCCCTTGTGTGCGACTATCCCCGCTTCGAAGCCGACGGAACAAAGCTAGTCGGGGATCTGAGGCCCGTTGGAGATGGGAAGTCTCAGCCGCCCTTCATCGGCCATTCCTGGATTGAATATGCAAGCATCCATGACGTTGTCGACTATGAGGAAGTCTATTCGCAATGGACAGTGCCCCCCACGCCAGCTAGCAACGACGGCCAGACCTTGTACTTCTTCAATGGCCTCGAGGACATCAACGATGTTGTGTCGATCATTCAGCCGGTCTTGGGATGGAATGGCAACGGGCTTAGTGGATGGAGCATCGCGGCCTGGAACTGCTGCCCGAACGGCACGACGAATGAGGCCACGCCGCAGGCAGTTAACCCCGGGGATCAGATCGAGGGCTATACCTTCAGCACCTGTTCTGCGAGAACCACGACCTGCCCCACGTGGGACATCGTTGCTCTTGATGACGAAAATGGAAAGTTCTCTCAGCTGATTGACACCCCAAACGAGGGGCAGACTTTCAATTGGGCCTTTGGCGGCGTGCTGGAGGTGTATAACATCACGCAGTGCAGCGATTACCCTCCCGGCGAGGCGTCCGGTTACTCCGGCGCAATTGGTTTTCATAACCAGATTGTCTTAAACAACAACTATGTCCGGATCACTCCGGCATGGACAGTAACCAATGTGGCCTCGGGATTGACTCCACAATGCAACTATGGTAGATCAACGCCGAAGCAGGTAATTCTCAAGTATTGAGCCAGTTGTTGAGCTACGGGTGGGGCATCCCGGAATCCTCCGATTCCGCCGGGCGCCCCTACCCCTCACGTTAGCTAGACGTGTGTGCCACCCTTCCACGCGAACGGGTAATGTCATGGCAGCACTCAACTGGCGAGACCTGGCTGCGACTTGAGAACGACAACGTGCCAGATTGCCGCATAGCTAAGAGGACGGGGAAATAGAGAACCAATGTCAGCTACCGCCAACTACGATCCGCGCCACGAATCAAGCGAGCGCGGATCGTCCTCGCCGGGACGAGCTTGTCAGGTAATGGACAACCTCGCCGATATCGTGTTCATGACGGCTGATGAGTCGCTGCCAAGCTTTGGGTGCGGCCGCCTTCGTGGTGGAACTGTCTAAACCATCCCGCACTTCGGTCCCAATTCCAGTTGTTCGCTTTGGCCGGCACAACCGCTATGCCCGGGGTTCCAAAGCGCTGACATCCTGGATAAACCGCCGTTTTTCCTAAAGAAATTTCCAGTTTTTATTCCTGACAGTATACTTTGCGCTAAGTATAAACGCCGCCGTGACAAAACGCTTACCGCGAGCGCCATCTTCGTCCCATGCGCTTCGTCAAGGACACCACCCCGGACCTAACCCCGCAACTGGGACCAGCGTTCGGGGCTACGGCCACGTCAAACACAGGCCGAATGAGGCATACAGCTTGCAAGAAATTAAGCAGTTCCTGGCGCTGTTCCCCAGTGGCCAGATCGCCGTCACGATCGGCTTAAATGCCTTCCTGGCGCTGCGAAACCCGGAACTTCAAGCACTCCTGCCGGATGAGTTTGACGGAGACTATGTCTGCATTTCAACATAGCACCAAGACAGGCAACGATGTGCGCCTGCCAGTGATGCCGCAGTTGAAGCGTCTACTTGCTGACGGGTGGGGGCCGATTAACCTTCGCACTGCCAGGAGGCAAATTCTAAAGCGACTCAAGGGGACAACCCTGCGCTGGAAAGGTTGGTATGAATTTCGCCGTGGAATGGTCACCAACCTCTTTGAACTAGGCGTTCGCCCAGAAGAGGCAGCACTGATCCTGCGCAATACTCCTGAGGTTGTACTTCGCCACTATCTCAAACTGGGCAAAAAGATGCCATGGCCCGTTTGGATCAGGCTTACGACGAGTGTGCCGTAACTGTGCAGTAAAAACCTCACGAAACCCGCGTAAATAGGCCCTCGAAGCCAATGTTTAGCTGACTATAACTAATCAATTTCCACCGATACTATATCCCCTCCCGTTGCTCCGCTTGCCTTGTAATTGATCGCAGCTTGCTGGTTGCGCCAATCGCAGGAGAATTGATCTGTGCCCACCACGGCTACGGACTTGTAATCAAACGTGTGCAGCTTCAAGGTATGACCGGCAGCCAGCACCGTTAAAATGGCTTCCGGAGATTTGGCACAATCGACGCTGACAATTCTCCCTTTCACATACTTCACAGGACGCTTATCTGGGCCACGTTGCTTTAACTGAGGCTTCTCGTCGAGGTTCTCTGGCAGCGGGTTGCTGACACCCGAGTTGGCCTCTATCACTCGAGTTTCCTGCGCGCCCGGAGAGCGGTCTGGGTCAATGCCATATTTCTTAATAAAAGGCAGCTCGTCAAGCTTCTTGCGTGCCGCCGCAACCAACTGCGGATTGCTGCCGGACTTCAGCCGCTCCAGCGTCGCCTGGGCATCGTCCCATTTCTTTTCCGCAATATAGATATTGGCCATGTCGAGAACGTAGGACTGCCGTCGCGGCGCCAACTGAATCGCCATGCGTATGCTGTCGAGCGCCGCATGTGTGCCTCCGCCTTCCAATTCCGACATGGCCAGCAGGTGATACGCCTCGGCAAACTCAGGCTGCGAATCAACCACAGCTTTCAGATCTTGTTGTACATTCGCCAGTCCACCTTGCATTGCCTGCCCGCTAGCCTGCGATATGCGGAACTTCAGCAAAGCCGCGTAATAATGTGCCCAGGGATCGCTTGCGGCGGCCGACTGCAATTGCTCACCGCTTGATTTGAAATCGCGATTTTCGAGATACGCGTAGGCGAGGCAGCGGTGAGCGACAGCATTGTCCGCCGGTTCCTGTGCTAGCTCCTGCAGCCGCTTGATGCCTTCCGCCCGATGCTCAGGAAGACGAGCCATGGCATCGGCTATATAGGCATGAGCATCATCGTCGCTCATCTTGGTTACCACAACACTGACGTCGTCTGGCCCGATGGGAGCGGGAAAATGGTTTAACTGCTCGAGCGAGTTGCCCGCTGCGGCACTTCCTCGGTCGGTCTGATTCGCGGAATCAGCTTTGTCCTGGGCAAGAAACAACACCGTCAACGAGTGAAAATAGTCCTTCAGGGCTTGTTCGAGCTGGTCGGTATTCATCCCAAAGGCCTGCTGAACCGCCTGCTCCACCGGCAACTTCTGAATTTCGACAAGGCCGAAATAGGTTCCTACTTGCGGCATCATATGTTTGGCGAGCAGGTAATGCACCAAAATCCAGGATTGCGCATAAAACAACGTGTGGTGCGTTCCCTCGTGGTATTCCGGCGAGTTCAGACGCATTTGTAGAAAGTCGGGCATATTCAGCCAGAGCGGCCCGGAAAGCAGTTCGGTGTGCGATTTGAGTGGATGCCGCACATCGTTGACATTCCCCAGCAAGTCCTCCGCATATTTATTTCCGAGCTCCGGGTCACTGCCTATATCCACGGTCTTGTTGTCGAGTCGAATGCTAGTGAAGTATTCTGCCAGTCCCTCGTCGAACCAGGCCTGCGTGGGCGGGTAGTTGCCATCCAGTAGCATGTGGGCAAAGGAGTGGGCAACCGCTCGCCAGGGTTCTATCGCGAACAGGTCGAGAACCACGATGTGCTTGTCCTCGCCAGCAAGGAAAAATCCCGGATCGCTCGTGGCATTCCCGTTGCGTTCGGGAGAGATGCGTTCATAATCAGCATCACTCTTCAGGACTAGCACCTCAAGCGGCACTGGCATTTTCAGCTTATCGTGCAGGATCAGTTCGCCGAACACCTTGCGCATCTGCTCCAGGCGAACAGCAACCTCGCGCCCCGATTTTTCTCCGGCATCGGTGATGATATCGAAATGCGTCGAATGGATCTCCAGCCAGCCCTCTTTGGCGACCGGCTTCTTGGCTGCTGCCATCAGTACTGCCGGAAAAAGCAAGGGTAAGAGGAACCGGTTTCGCATGGCTGAAAGTAGCGACATTGTCGGAAGACTCCTTTGCCGCTCGAAAAATGCTATCACGCTGGAAGTGTAACGCGCCTGCCGAGAACCGGTGCGTCATCTCCATTACCCGGTTGACCGTGGAAAACGCCGCAAGATTGCCTGTGTCTGACGATTTCGGCGTGGATGAAGATGAAAGCCATCCCAAGAAGCGACCCTCAAATAGGGGCTTTTCTGGGTGCCGATATTCTACGGGGGCATCGGCTGCTTCAGCGGACCGGCGATAGGCGGTTCACGAGGGGAAACCGCCAGCCTTCGTCCGGCGTTATTTATGGCGCCGGCCACTGAGGATATGTCGACTGATCTGCCGGAACATTGGCCATAGATTCGACGGTCCAGCGCCTTTTGCGGTATGAATGGGGAGGGCTACGCGAGTGCCGAAAGCAACTATTTTTCGCAATTATGCCGTTCCGGCTCTACTGGCAATCTCAGGATTTCTTTTCGCCCGCTCGCTAACCCCAAAGTCGGCCGGTTCAGCGCCGACTTTCTATAGGGACGTGGTCCCCATTCTGCAGCAGCACTGTCAGGTCTGCCACGGTCCGGGCGAGATTGGGCCGATGCCGTTGGTAGGATATGAGCAAACGCGTCGATGGGCGAACTCCATTGCGCAACGGACACGATCCAGGAATATGCCCCCCTGGTTCGCCGATCCGCACTTCGGCAAGTTTTCGAACGACCCCTCGCTCGGTCCAGCAGAAATCGAAATTCTCAGCCGCTGGGCCGACGAGGGCGCTCCCGAGGGAGATCCAAATGAGGCTCCGCCGCCGCCGCACTGGACCGATGGCTGGAACATCTCTCCCCCCGACAACATCATCGCTATGCCGAAAGCTGTAGGTATTCCAGCCACTGGAGATATCGAATACACCTACGAGATCGTTCCCACCAACTTCGCGGAGGCCAAATGGGTACAGATGTCTGAGGTGCGTCCGGCGAGCCGCGATCACGTGCACCACGCGGTGATTTACATCCGTCAACCGGAGTCCAGTTGGCTGCGAGGCGCGCCAGTGGGTGTTCCATTCACCGCATCCAGCCTTCATGATGAAAGGCTTCGGCACCAGGCGCACTCAACTGACAGCGACATGCTGCTCGTGTACGCACCCGGCAGTTCTCCGGACCGCTGGCCCAACGGCATGGCCAAGTTCATCCCTGCCCATGCCGATCTCGTCTTCCAAATGCATTACACGACGAACGGCCATGCGGCAACGGACCAGACCAGCGTAGGACTTGTTTTCGCAAAGGCCCCTCCCGCGCAGCGGATTCTTACCCTGCAACTGGCCAACGATCACGACCCGATTCCCATTCCGCCCAACACCGACAACTACCGGGTCGAAGTACAGGGCAAGTTGCCGAACGACGCCACGCTGCTCAGCTTCTTTCCTCACATGCATTTGCGCGGCAAGCGCTTCGAGTACGACCTCGTTCACGAGGATGGCACGGTCGAAACGCTTCTCCGCGTGAACTACGACTTTTATTGGCAGCTGAGCTATCGTCTTGCCGAACCACGGCTGTTGAAGGCAGGAACAAAGCTGCAGGCGATCGCATGGTACGACAATTCGCGAAACAATCCCCACAATCCTGATCCCAACAGCCCAGCACATTGGGGAGACCAAACCTATAACGAAATGATGGTGGGCTTCTTTGATGTAGCTGTGCCCGCAAGCATGGACAAGTGGCACTTTTTTATCCACCATTCCGAAACTCACTGATTACGAGGCCAGAACAGCGGTGGATGGAGACAGGAATACCGACCTCGAACGATCCTCCACGGGCCGCAGGCGCAGGTTCAGTTCCGCCCGAATGAGATTCGGCGCGACGAGAGCTTCCATCCCCATTCAGGCGGGCCTGAGAAGAAACAGATCCGGTGCTGTTCCCCCTTGCCCACCCAACTGCTCACTTCGGCTTGGGTCGGCTATGAGACGGATCGAGAACGTTGTTCGGCTTCCAACTTAGCTCCGGATTCTGGCGAATGCATACCGCAATCTCTGGATGACCAAGTAAACAGTGAGTTTCAGAAGCATGTCGAAGTCATCCGGCTTAGATAATAAGTGTTCTCGCGTTCCACAGAATCTCGAGCGGGTAAGCCGGCAACTTCTCTATCCCCTGGAACATTCCCAAACTTTCAGCCACTACATCCAGGGGTAGGCGCACAAGGCAAAATCCAAGGACTGGTGGATTTCGTGCCCCAGCCGTGAGAATTTCAAGAATTTTTTTTTGACCGACGCTGGGACCCGAGGAAAGCGAGGATCGTCGCGCGACCGTTACGCAACTCCAACGCCCCATGGCAGTTATCCAGCAACTTGCTTCATCTACCCTGAATTCAACAACTTACATGTACACTGCTTGAGGAAATTCTGCGTTCCCGAAGACACTTTCCTACAGACTTTACGGTATATTGATTCCAAGTTAACAGTAGATTATCCCTCGGTTCACTGTAACCGGGGGATAGCTGCTTATGCGTCGGATCGCGTCGGTCGCTTCCACGCAAATAAACCCAAATTGATTTGAGCGGGCTTCGCGCCAGGACAGGTCGGGCTTGTCGCAGTGTGTCGGTTCCCGCGAAAGCAGGAGTATGTCTTACAAATCCTATATGTCTCTTTGCGCTCTGCTTGCAGCGTTCACCGTCACGGTTGCATGCGGCGGAGGCAATATTGGTTCCTCCAAGAATTCGCCCCTCCCGAGCAGCTCCGGTTCCGCCAGCAGCTCCGGTTCCGCCGTGTCGGCGCGGTCCAATTTCATGAATTTCTTCGCTGCTGGTATCTCCCACGCATCCGGCAATTACGGTTTCACTCAGGAGAACTACTTACAAGAAGGTGCAGAGCGCATCCAGAGTCTCGGCTCAGAGTCGGTCTTCGTTTACTTGACGCCGAGTTTCCGAACCACGTATCCCGACAAGAGTTCCCCCATGTGGCCGGCGCAAAACCCGGCGCAGCTCTCTGCTCTGGCCGCCACGGCGCCTTACGCCAAGGTCTTTTCGATGCCGTTCAAGACTATCGTCCTCACTACTTACACGTTCGCCAATGCCGATAACGTGGCTGGATTTGCCACCAGGGGTAACGCTCAAGCCGAAGAAGAGGAATTTTATAATCTGGCGTCTTACCTGTTCCGTACCTATGCAAATAGCGGGAAGACCTTCGTCTTAAAGAACTGGGAAGGCGATTGGATTGGATTGCAAAATTACGACACGACCAAGAGCATATCGAGCAGCATGGTCAATGACATGATCACATGGCTTTCTGCCCGCCAACGGGGCGTCACGCGCGCCCGGCAAGACGCCGGCAACCCCTCCGGGGTGAATGTGTTTAACGCGGTGGAAGTGAATCGCGTTCTGGACTATGCCCAAAACGGTCTGACTCGGGTGGTCAACGCGGTAGTACCGAAAGTGGGAGCCGATATGGTGACCTACTCCTCTTACGACTCCACCCTACTGGGCACCGATCCCAATACCATGCAGGCTGCCATGACCCAAGCCCTGAACACCATCAACCAGTTCGCCCCGGATCCCTTGGGGTTGGGGAAAAAACGCATCCTGATCTCCGAGTTTGGTCTCTATGAAAATCAGAGGCCGAACGAGGCTATTTGGCGGACCAAGACTCTTCTGAGCACGGCACAGTCTGCCGGGCTGTCTGGTGCATTCATGTGGGAGGTGTTTGACAACGAATGCCACGAAGCCAATGGTCAACCAGCACCCGTCGATAGCACGGTTGGCTCCCCCACGCGTCCCACCGATTCTCAATGTCGCGGCCTGTGGGCGGTTCGTCCGGACGGCACCATCAGCCCGGTGGTCGGCGTTCTGAAGGGCTATTTCGGCGGAGCGTAAACTGGCGATTGTTGTTCGAGAGCGCCTGGATCAGGCGCTCTCTTCATTTAATTTCGTTTTTTATTCCTGAATTGATTTTCCATCGCCGAAAGCTGTTGGCCCTTCGCACGCACCATCGCGCCCGCGGTTTGGTAGGATAGGCACAATCGAGTGCCTCAGAGTTTCCCATCCCCAGCCGCCCGCGACGCGCGGGTTGCCGAACCGCAGCCAAAGCAGTCCCAGGATTCTTGCGGGATGATGATGTCGAGCATGAAGTACCTAATGCGGACCGAGGTACATACGTTCGCTTTTTCTGTCGCGGCGAACGCAATTCTTTCATTCTTCCCCTTCGTCGTGTTGCTGATGACACTGATCCGGCGCTTGTTTCACTCGAAAGCCATGAACAACGTTGTCGTCGATCTCCTGCACGACTATTTACCCGCAGGCCAGGATTTCGTCATTCGCAACTTGAATGCCCTGGTTGGGGCGCGCAACCGCACACAAATCGCATCGCTTCTCATACTGCTAGTGACCTCGACCGGCGTGTTCCTGCCGATGGAAGTGGCGCTGAACCGCATCTGGGGCTTCCCCAACAATCGTTCTTACTTGGGGAACCAGCTCATATCCTTGGCACTGGCGTTTAGCTCCGGCGTGTTGGCTCTTCTCTCCATTTGGCTCACGGCCGGCAACATCCACCTGCTCGAATCGGCACTCCATGGACACGCAAACTTCGTCGTGCGCGCCGTGGGATTTGCGGTCATGAAGATCGTAGCCATTGCCACCACGATGGTGATTTTCTTTTTGATCTACTGGCTGCTGCCGAACGGCAAGGTACCAGCCCGAGCCGTGTTACCCGCAGCCATGCTGATGGGACTCCTGTCCGAGGTTTTGAAGTACCTTTACATTCTTGCACTGCCCTCTCTGAATTTTCAGGAAATCTACGGCCCCTTCGCCCTCTCGGTGACCATGATGTTTTGGGCTTTTCTCACCGGATTGCTCTTGCTGACCGGCGCCCATCTATCGGCTTGGGGAAGGGTGCAGAGTTAGAGCTGGGTCGAAGGACGGAACGCTCAGCTGAGCTGGAGAAACCAAAGCAAGGTTGGCCCTTGACATCGGGGCGGGCTCGCCAGCAACAGACGAAGGCTACCCCACCACCGAGTACCAATGGCCTATGCCGCTCCAATTGTGAAGGCCAGCGTAAGCAGTGTCTTCTGCTCGACATCGTGGGCCTTGGCTGATCCGGTCGACGGGCTGGCGCTGGCCGAGCGCTTCACGGAGAGCACAGGCCGCGCTCCGGCGATCTTTCGCAAGCGAGGCAACAAATAGAAGAGGGCGCCCATGTTTGCCGGCTCCTCCTGTACCCAGACGATGTCACGCGCCGTCTCATGCGGTTCGATAGCTGCGGATAGTTCCGCCTCGGGAAACGGATAGAGCTGCTCGACAAAGATGATCGCGGTCGAGTGATCCTTGCGTTTCTTTCGTTCCATGCGTAGTTCGTGCCCAATTTTTCCCGTGCACACTAAGATGCGCTGCGCGTTCTTGACTTCGAGATCCGGCAACACGTTGAGGAATCGTTCGCCGGTAAAGTCACCGATCGGCGAAGACGCGTCCGGATGACGCAACATGCTCTTGGGGGTGAATACGACCAACGGCTTGCGCCAATGACGCAGGGCCTGTCGTCGCAGGAGGTGAAAGTACTGCGCGGCCGTCGACGGCTGACAGATCTGAAAGTTGTCCCGGGCCGCAAGTTGCAGGAATCGTTCTATGCGCGCGCTGGAATGCTCCGGACCCTGCCCTTCATATCCGTGCGGCAGCAGGAGCACCAGTCCAGAGAGCAGGCCCCACTTGTCTTCGCCCGCGCTGACGAACTGATCGATGATGGCCTGAGCCACGTTGGCGAAATCCCCGAACTGTGCCTCCCACAAGACCAGAGCTTCGGGATAGTCACGGCTGTACCCGTATTCAAATCCGAGAACGCCTGCCTCCGAGAGAGTCGAGTTGTAGATATTGCAGCTTGCCTGGTCGGGGGCAATATGCTGGAGCGGCACGTATTCCTGCTGGTTTTCGACGTCCACGAGAACAGAGTGCCTCTGGTTAAAGGTTCCGCGGCGTGTGTCTTGACCACTCAGGCGAATCGGGACGCGCAGTTTCACTAATGTCCCAAATGCCAGCGCCTCAGCCATGCCAAAATCGACGGGACGCCTGCCGGTGCCCATCTCCGCACGCTGCTCGAGTAATTTCTTAACTTTCGGGTGCACGTGAAAACCCTCGGGATAGACGCTTAAGCGTTCGGCAATCGCCTCAAGCTCCTCGAGGGTGGTTCCCGTGTTGATCTCGTACTCAGCCCTATGGCGCCCGCCCTTGTAGGCAGTCCAGTACCCTGGCAACTCACGCAGGCTTGGTTTTTTTCGCAGTGTGCTGGCTTTTTTCTGCGCGGCTTCGAACTCCTCGCGGACTTGTGCGACACGGCTTTCCGTGTCGTCCCTGCCAAGGTCCTGGGCGTAAATTTCCCAGAGCGGCGGATGCTCCTTGATAGCCTTGTACAGCAAGGGCTGCGTAACGGTGGGATCGTCGACTTCGCTGTGTCCATGGCGGCGATAACCGATCAGATCGATCACCACATCGCTGGCAAACGTATAGCGATACTCGAGGGCCAAATGTGCTACCCGCACCACGGCATCCACATCCTCGCCATTAACGTGGAAAATTGGCACGGATTGGCGCTTGGCCAAATCCGCGGCAAAGCGAGCAGAATGCAATTCACCGGGCGTCGTGGTGAACCCGATCAAATTGTTGACGATCACGTGAACCGTGCCGCCCACGGTATAGCCCGGCAAATCGGCATAATTCAAGGTTTCCGCCCAAACACCCTGGCCTGCAAAAGCGCCGTCGCCGTGCACGATAAGCGGAAAGAACTTCTGCTGGCCGCCTTCTCCGGCGCGGTCCTGCTTGGCCCGAGTCCGGCCTTCGGTCACTGGATCCACCGCCTCGAGGTGGCTCGGATTCGAAACCAGGTGGATGTGGATTCTGGCTCCGCTGCGGGTAACATATTCACCGGTAGCGCCCATGTGGTATTTCACATCACCTCCTCCCAGAACGCTGCGCGGATCGACATCTTCAAACCCGGCAAAAACCTCCTCCGGAGCGCGGCGAGCGACGTGCACCAACGCATTGAGCCGCCCACGATGACTCATGCCGAAAACCATTTCTACCGCCCCGCGATCGCCAGCTTCTTCCAGAACTTCGTCCACCAGTGGAATCAGTGCCGTGACTCCTTCGAGCGAAAATCGTTTGCTGCCCAGGTATCTCTGCTGCAGCACGTGCTCGAAAAGATCGGCGCGGATCAGCAGGTCGAGAACATGATCCGGGTCGACGCCGGGCTGCGCGTCGGTTTCCATGTGTTGCTGAATCCATCGTCGCCTCTCGGGATCGGCTATGTGCATGAAATCCACCCCGATCGTGCCGCAATAGTAATGCCGGGCTTGATCGGCGAACTCCCCGGAGATTTGCAACTCAGGATGGACAATTGGCTTAAAAAGACCGAGCGGATCCAGATCCGCCTGCAGATAGCCCCAGAGGCGGAACAGATCGAAAATCCGCTCCCGATCTTCCCGCGGCGGCTCCAGCACAGCAGCGGTGGTTGCTAGGTTAGGCTTGTTGACTCGCGTGGCCATAGACTACGTCTAGGATAAAGGATGAGTACGGGGCTGTGGCAGATTCAGGTCGCGATCTAGCCGGCTGCTCTCTGTATGCTGTCAACCCACAATTTCTCTGAGCGCCGCCACGACTCGGTCCACCTCTTCGGCGGTGTTGTAGTGCACCAATCCGATCCGGAGAAAGCCCCCAGTGCTCTCTATACCCAGACGTTCGGTGAGATTCAATGCATAGTAGTTGCCATCCCAGGTAAAGAAACCGCGTTCGCCAAGCTTGGTGGCCAACTCCAGGGGAGTGTGGCCCGAGATACGCAGGGCGAAGGTCGGACATCGCTCGGAGAGGCGGGTGAGATCGGCGATGCCATAGAGCTTTAATCCTGGAATTTGATTGAGTCCGCGAATCATTCTTTCCGCCAGCCCGCGTTCATACGATTGAATCGCCTTGTAAGCAGCCCGCAACGCGTCGCGGCGATGGGAAGCACTAGCGTCGGCATGCCGTCCCAGGTCAGCCAGGTAGTCGACACAGGCGCCGACTCCGGCGATGCACTCGTGATTTAGGGTGCCCCACTCCCAGCGGTTAGGAATGGCATCGGTATTGGCGCGGACTTTGTATGGTTGTAGTCTCTTCAGATGCTCGCGCTTGCCATAGAGCACGCCCATGTGGGGACCAAAGAATTTGTAGGTGGAACAGGCGAGAAAATCGCAATCAAGTTCGCGCACGTCGATTAACCCATGTGGTCCATAGTGGACCGCATCGACGAAGACCATTGCACCTCGATCATGCCCGATGCGGATGACCTTTTTCACTTGATTGATCGTGCCCACGGCATTCGCGGCATAGCCGATCGACAACAGGCGGGTATGCTCCGTGACGTTTCGTACCAGGTCTGTCATGTCCAGAGTACAATCCGCCTCATTGATGTCCACGAAACGAATCCTGGCCCCACGTTCTTCAAGCGCATGCCAGGGGGAGATATCAGCATCGTGGTCGAGATGAGTAAGGACGATCTCGTCACTCGGTCCGAGCTCGCGGCCAATCGACCGACTCAAGGCATACGTCAACGTGGTCATATTGGGGCCGAAGAGAATCTCCTCCGAGTCACAGCCCAGAAAATCGGCCATGGCCATGCGGGATTCGGCGATCATGCTGTCGGTACGCCGGCTGGTGGCGTACGCGCCGCCGGTATTTGCATTGGACTGCTTGAGATACCCGCTAATCGCGTCGATCACTCTCTGCGGCACCTGGGTGCCCCCAGGACCATCGAGAAAAGCCGCAGGATGACCATTCACGGTTTGCAAAAGCGAGGGAAATTGGGCGCGAGCCCAGGCGACATCCAGAGTGGTGGCAGCTTCGGTTTCGATCTTCAGCATGGCAAGCTCAATTTAGGACGACAAAAAGCGACACAGACGTTTGACCTTACTACCTCGCAACCGCCCTTAAAAAATCTGCCAGCATCCCGTAGGCAGTCGCATCCAGCCCGGGATTAACTTCCACGATTGCCAGGCCGGGAAATAGGTCCGTTTCAAAATACACTACCGACGACGTTCCAGCGACGTGCGCCAAGGGATCGCTGAGCGGAACTCGCTCGGGGCCTACGCTGGCATCTACCCCGGCGCCATGTCGAGAGGCACGGCAGACCAGCTTGTAGGGATGTCCCGCGGCGCGTGCCTTTCGGACCGTCTCCCCCGTTAAGGCGCCAATTCCCTCACGTTCGATTTTCTGAACGTCCATCGGAACTCCCATAACTACCCATGCCAAGGCCGCTACTTTAACGGCGGCATCCCAGCCCTCGATGTCGTCGCTGACATCATTCTCCGCTACGCCGATCGCTTGCGCCTTCTTCAGAGATTCTTCGAAACTGCGCCCTTCTTCCATTGCCGTAAGCATCACATTTGTAGTCGAGTTGAGAATTCCGCGAAACCCATCTACACGTACCATTGGAAGATTGTTACGAAACATCGAGAAGATAGGGGCGCCATCCATGACCGTGGATTCGAACAAAAAACACCGGCCTCGTCTGGCAGCCAAGTCGCGTAATTCCCCATAGGCATGAACGAGGGGTCCTTTGTTGGCGGTAATGGCATGAGCCCCTAGCTCCAGGGCAGCGCGAATATGATCTACCGCCGGCTGGCCCGTAGTGGCGTTCAAGGAAGAGGCCTCGAACAACACGTCGGCCTCGGCTGCCTGCAGCCACTCGCGAACATTCGCGGCGTGCCTCTGATTGGCTGGGCCGGGGCCCTCGACCTCAGCCAGTAGCCCAGGATCAAATCCCTCCGGTGCTACCCGCCACCCCATCCGACGCGTAGCTACGCCCGTGATCCGCCAGGCAATCCCGTACTCATCGCGTAAGGTGGTGCGACGCTGCTCGAGGAGGTGGACTAGCCGTTGGTTTACCTTCCCGTACCCCAGCAGACACAAGTGATATTCGCGGATATTACGCTTCCCCTTTAGCAAATGGCTCAGCGCCTAGCCCATGGTGGTGGTGTGCTCGGGCCTGATCTTGTATATGACGCGTACCTCGCTAGGCTGACGGTAGGGGTACTTGTCCTGGCCGAGATATTTCTTCGCCATCTTATCGATGTGAGCGTCGGCTCCCTGTTCGCTGATCTCGGCAACCTTACCGCGTACTTCGAGGTAGCGATATGGATTATCGGGATCGACGATAGCAAGAGCGACACGCGGATCGCGGCGCACGTTACGGTCCTTCTGGCGGCCCTTAGCCGAGTTGAAAATCACGTACTCGCCATCCGTGTCGACCCACACAGGCGTAGTCTGGGGACTGCCGTCAGGCATAAGAGTTGTAAGCGCGGCAAAGGCGCGCTTGTTGAAAAGATCGCGGTACTTCTCGGGGATGACTCGGGCCATAACACCTCCTCCTGACTGTCAGGTCGCAGCAAAAAGAAGATCGATCCGCGGCAGCGATTTGTTCCTCGGTGGTTATCGCTTACTTCAGAACTGCTCAGCTACTCACCCGCACTCTGAGCATAACGGCGGAAAAAGCTGTTCTGCTTCCACTCAGGGCGTTGATTGTCATCCGCGACTTTGATCATTAGCGTGCGCACGATTTCTTCGTACTCGGCGGCTGTCGATAGGTCTACCGGTTGCTGCAGGTCATCCGACGGGGCGTGATAACGATGTGTGAGCCATTCCTTGCGCAGCTGCTTCTGCTCATCGGTGGTCGCGGCCACATCCATCATCAGTGCCGGAATACCGTGCACGATGAAGTTATATTGGTCACTGCGAATGAATATGTTGCGCAGCGGTTCGGGATCGGGTTGCACCGCAATCCCATGCTCCTGAGCGGAAGTGCGCGCCAAGTCACCGAGATCGGATTCCTCCAGACCATAGACCGTCAAGGTCTTCAACGGCATGATGGGCAGAAACATATCGATGTTGATGTCCGCCACCATGGATTTGGGATCAACCGTGGGATGTGCCGCGAAAAATTTCGAACCGAGCAAGCCCTTCTCCTCTCCCGTCACAAATACAAAAAGCAGGGAGCGCTTCAGATTAGCCGGATTCTTCTTAAGTGACGCGGCCACATCCAGCAGCACGGCACTGCCGGAGGCATTGTCCATGGCGCCGTTGTAGATGCGGTCGCCATGGATGGGTTCGCCGATGCCAATATGGTCAATGTGGGCGGAGAGAACCACATACTCGTTTTTAAGTTGCGAATCGCTGCCAGGCAGCTGGGCAATGATGTTCGCGGATTCGACGTTAGTCTTTTCAATTTTTGTGGTTGCCTGGATGGAAAGCGGTAGCGGAAAATGCGGCAGCGGCTTGCGATCTCGGCTCAAGTCGGCCAACTCCTGGAACGTATGTCCGGACCCCTCGAATAACTTGTCGGCGTGGGCCGGATTGAAGAACATCGACAGCTTCTCGCCTTGGGTTTCCTTAAACTCCTCACCAGCCAGGTCCATGCTTGGATGGGCGCGGTTCAATGCGATGCGCGACCAGGGAACATCCATGAAGGCGGGATTGGGTAGAGAAAGCACCCCCACGGCGCCTGCTTTGCGAAGCGCCTTCCACCGTTCTTTTGCTGTCTGGTAATGCGACGCCAGACCTCCCGGAATCTCGGCCGGGGACCCGGATAAGATGACCGCCACTTTGCCATTTAGGTCCAAGCCGGCGAGGTCGTCGTAATTTTTTTCGGGAACGGTGAGGCCATATCCTACGAAGACGAGGGGTGCCTCGACTTGGCTGGCCAGATCAATGCGCGTGCTGAGGATCGCATCCTCACCAAGTTTCAGAGGCTCCGGCTTCCCATTGCGGATCAGAGCCGCGCTCGAGTCTTTCTCGACGATCTGCCGGGAGACGAACTTTGCCGGTTGGTAGAAGCCGTTCACTCCCGCGGGTTGGAGACCATTTCTCTTTAGCTGGTCGACAACGAATGCCTCTGCCTTGCGCAGACCGGGGCTGCCCGTCTCGCGACCTTGCATGTTGTCATCGGCCAGAACTTTGACGTAGTCCCACCAAGTCTTCCCGTCAAAATGAGATTGGGCCATTTGCGCGTGGAGAAAAGCAACTGTAAACAAGCCAGCCAACAGGATCGGAATTTTCTTGTGCATCGACCTCTCCCTCGGAAATTCTTTCAACACCACAGCCCCGAGCCAGCTGGTAATTGTATCGTAAGCATCCATAAAGGTGCCCCTCGCGCTTCTTTACTTTCCTTACCGCACCTTCTTTACCGGCCCAGCGCCTCGTCCTACCCACGACAATCAGCGGCAATGCCGGGCAGAATCGCCTTTAGCAGGGCAGTAAAGTCACCCTTAACGCGTTCGCCGGTCTCTAAAACTTCCTCGTGAGTTAAAACCTGATCGAGGATGCCCGCCGCCATATTCGTCACACAGGAAATGGCGAGCACCTTCAGGTCCATGTGGCGTGCGGTCACCACTTCCGCTATGGTGGACATACCCACCAGATCCGCTCCAATGGTCCGCAGGAATCTAATCTCGGCAGGCGTCTCGAAGCTCGGCCCAAGCATCGCAGCATAGACGCCCTGGTGGACGCTCAAGCCTAGCTTGCGTGCCTCTTCGAGCGCCATCTCTCGATAGGCCATCGAGTAAGCTTGGGTCATGTCGGGGTATCGCAGGCCAAAGCGATCATCATTCACGCCGACCAGAGGATTGCGACCTTGCAGATTAATGTGATCGCTGATCACCACCAAAGCTCCCTGTTTGTAATCCAGATTGATCCCGCCGGCGGCGTTGGTTAGAACGAGCGCGCGAATTCCCATGCGGCCAAAAACACGAATAGGAAAGGCGACCTGTTGTGCCGAATAGCCTTCGTATAAATGAATCCTCCCTTGCATGGCGGCGATCGGCACATTCCCGGCGTGGCCGATTACCATCCGTCCAGCATGGCCAATGGCGGTTGAGATGGGGAAATTGGGAATTTCGGAGTACGGGACACGCGTCGCTTCCGTGAGTTCATCGGCCAGTCCGCCCAGGCCGGAGCCTAGAATCATTCCCACGCGCGGTCGCAAGGACGTTTGCGAAAGCAGAAATCCAGCGGCAGATTCAGCCCGGGTGTAGTCGTCTGTCATTTCCATTATCAAGATCTGCTACGTGATCTTGCTGGCCGTCGCCAAAGAACCGGCGGCTTAACGGAATTTGTCGGCGCCGGCACGGCAAGCGATCTCGTGCATTGGACAACCGCCCAGAACCGGAGCGCTCAACTGCGCTCGGAATCGAAATGTTTGCCGAGCTGCCGATCGGCTCAAAACTTGCTTTCAAATTTGGCGAACTCAGCTTCTAACCTCGACTGCTCGCGCGCGCGCTCACTCGCTTCAAGGAAACGTCTACATGCGGACTGCAGTCGAGATCGATCCCCAGCGCAGGACGAAACAGGACGAAAGCCCCTTCCCGTCCACAAACTCGCGCCTGGCAGGAAGCTGTGCTCCAAGCTCTGCCGTGCCAGGCTTTTCAAATCGGCATAGGAAAGCTGGTATGTTTCGGCGGCACGCACATACTCGGTCGTCATATTCGAGCGCAAGACGCCCTGGTCGTCGGTTGCCAGGGCCACGGGAACACCATACCGGCGATAGGCAGAAAAAGGATGATGGTCACCCACCACGCCAAGGATCAGATCGTTGCTGGTCAGGCAGATTTCCACCATAACGTCGCGCCGCGCCATCTCCTCGAGCAACGCAAAGGGATCGTTCTCGTTCATCACCGCTACCCCATGTCCGACTCGCTGCGCGTGCCCGCGTTCGATCGAGTCTCGAATATGAAAGCGCAATCCTTCAGGCGGAACGATGCCCG
>Ga0126370_10000373_pt1 | contig 18141 bp, 14 predicted proteins | sample PanSoiMetaPlot_3_FD_92586 | JGI IMG/M metagenome (GOLD analysis project Ga0126370, IMG submission 92586) | Tropical forest soil microbial communities from Panama - MetaG Plot_3 | ecosystem: Environmental > Terrestrial > Soil > Tropical forest > Bulk soil | place: Panama | collected 2016-02-17 | reverse complement strand
TAACCGGTCTCGCGAAGATCGCGGCAGAGGCCTCTACGTTGACTGCGCAGCGTACATACCACGGTGCTGAAGGCACGCTGCTCGTCGCCCAGAAGAACTATGCCGACGCCATTCCTCTGCTCGAGGAAGACGTCGCCAACCCGCTCTCAATGAAATTGCTGATCACCGCCTACCGCGAGACGGGCGATGCCGACGAAGCTTCGAATCTGTCCAGAAAACTGAGTAGCTGGAAGGTCCCTAGCGTCGAAGAGGCTCTGGCCACAGCCGACAAAACGCCCCACGTTGACGCAGTGGCTGCACAGAGTCGATGAAGTAAGAAACCTTTCTACTTGGCGGCTCCCCGCGCCGCATCGCCTGATGCCGATGCCAGCGCCACCCGGATCTTTTCTGCCAGGGCCGCGCTGGTGAACGGCTTTTGCAAGAAGAATGTCCCCGGCCCCAGACCACCCTGGTGGTCGATCACATCGTCTGTATAACCCGACATATACAGAACCCGGATGCCGGGACGAAGGCGGCTGACGACCGTTGCCACATCTTTACCCGTCATTCCTGGCATGATCAGATCTGTGAGAAGTAAATGTATCGCTCCATTGAATTCCCGGCAGTGTTTTTCCACTAGCGACATTGTGTCGGCTGTCAGCACAGAGTATCCGTATCGTTCCAGCAAAGTATGAGTCAGTTCGCGAACTTGGGGTTCGTCCTCTACAAGTAGGATTGTTTCGCGTCCGACATGTTTCGGTACACTCTGTCCACCAAAGTCCGCTCGGGCAGCCGGTTCATCGATTCGAGGTAAGTAGATCTGAAAAGATGATCCCCTGCCTTTCTCGCTATAAACAAAAATATGCCCTTCGCTCTGCTGCACGATTCCATATACCGTGCTTAATCCTAGTCCCGTACCCTTGCCAAAGCCCTTGGTCGTAAAGAAGGGCTCGAAGATGTGAGCCACTGTTTCTTGATCCATGCCCAGGCCGGTGTCGGTTACCGTAAGGAGCACGTAACGCCCGGGAACGACGCCCATGTGTCCGTGCGCAAATCCCTCATCGAGTTCGGCGTTGGCGGTCTGCACCATCAGCCTGCCGCCATGTGGCATCGCGTCGCGGGCGTTGATCGCCAAATTCATGACGACTTGCTCGATCTGGCCGGGATCCGCGCGCACCGTGCCCAGTTGCAGTGCCGGCGTGAAAATCACTTGAATATCCTCGCCAATCAGGCGACGTAGCAAGGTTTCGAGATTTGCCACCACGGAATTGAGGTCAATGGACTTGGGCTGCAGTACCTGCTGCCGGCTGAACGCAAGCAGTTGCTGCGTCAGGGCTGCCGCGCGCTCCGTTGCCTGCATGATCTGGCTGGCATGGCCTCGGTTGGGATTGGCATCGTCCATCGTTGATAATTGCATTTCGGTGTAGCCGCTGATCACCGTAAGCAGGTTATTGAGATCGTGCGCCAGTCCGCCGGCCAGCCTGCCAATTGCCTCCATCTTCTGCGATCGCCGCAACTGCTCTTCGGCGCTCTTCAAGTCGCTGATATCGCGGTAAATGCAATAAACCGCGTCGAGTTCGTTGCCCACGATCACCGGAGATACGAGAACTGACACTGCCACCCGGCTGCCGTCCTTCCGTCGACGCTCTGTTTCTAGAACTGAGTTGACCGGGCGATTTGCGTAGTCGGCAAGGCTCTTGCTCTCGACTTCCTTGTCCGGAGGAACAATGAGGGTCCCCAGGTCCCGCCCATATGCCTCTTCCGCCGTATAGCCGAACACTCGCGTAAATTCCAGGTTGACTTGCCGAATGGTGTAGTCCGGATCCGTGATGGCGATCGCTTCGGGAGCACTCTGAATTAACTGCTCCAGAAACGCCTTCTGCACGCGCAGATTCTCTTCCATCCGTTTTCGGTCGCTGATGTCGCGCGAAACTCCGAATGAGCCGGCGACTTTGCCCTGCGCGTCGCGGAATGGTCCTTGCGTCGTCAGGCAGGTGAGATTTACGCCTGCCGCGGTGATCTGCTCCTCGTAGGTTTGACTGTTGCCGAACTCCAGCGCGTTTCGATCGCGCTCCAAAATGTGCGCGAGAGTCTCCCCCGCGAAGAGATCGCGGCAGGTTTTGCCGACGACGTCCTTTACACTGCGCCCGACACGGGCTGCTGCTGCGGTATTTACCATCAGGTAATGGCCATCGCGGTCTTTCACAAAAATTGCGTCGGTAGTTCCCTCGATTACCGCTTCCAGAAGATGCTGGGTGCGTTGCTGCCGAAATTGCGTGATCAACAACCGCGTCCCCGAGCACGAAAAAGAAATCAGAACCACGGCGGCTGCCAGGATCGGGTGTTGCCGCACGATGCTTGCCGAGACACCCACGATCAGCAGGGAATAGAGCAGGGGAAGCGCCTGAACCACCAAAGGACGACGTGGCCTTGGTGCCGCGATTTCATCCGAAGACAGGCTGCCCGCTGGCTGCCAGGTCGCCGCGACCGCCAGGAAAACGAAGTTGGTCGACATCCAGACGATGTCGAACCACGACCCATCACTAAGATCCTTGCCCGGCCCGTAGTAATAGAAGTAGTCGGCGATGCTGGTCGCGCTCAGGAATACGGCAATGCGCACGAACATCGATCGGATCGCTCGCGACTCAGCCAACGCGGCCCGCAACAGAAATGCTGCAATCAGAAACCCGATGTATACGAAGTACGGAGCCCAGATGGAGTGACCCAGATCCGGCCCGACGGTGGATTGTTCTGGCAAATAGAAAAAATAAAAGTAGCCCGCCACCCAGAACAGGATGACTTGAATGAGATCAAGGATCAGCAGCCAGTCAAACCCCTGCGGTGCAAAGTCCAGATCCAGAAACAACGCCATGCCCAGCGGTGTCAGCCAGAAAAAGAAGAGGACATTGACCACCCACTGAACGTAGTGCGGAGCATGGAACACATTGTCGTACGATGCCAGCGCCTGCGCTGATAAGAAGATTGCAAATGTTGCAACTCCCAGTCTCCACGAAAATCGCCCAAACGTTTCCGAGACACGAGACGCGCGATACCCCGCAATAACGCAAAGCGTCGCTAGACCCAGCTGAAACAGATCGGAAAATACCGGACCGGGAGAACGCAGGCCCAGAAAAATCAGGTTCAGCGCTTGCAGGACGAGCAGACAACAGCCTCCAATAAAGGCCGTCGGAGCTGTGAGTTTCTTATAAAACTGTCCCCTACTCAACTCGGTGGAAAACTTCATCCCGCACTCCGCGAGAGCCGATTACGCTAATTCGCTTTCAGCCACTGCAACGCAGGGACCGCCGGCTTACGTCAATGCCACTTTCAGTCCATGCGTCCGGGAACTGCAGGCGCCCGAGCTTGCGGCGCACGACACGATCGTTACCAAACCATAAACGGCTATGCCGGGATTCTACTCTGGAGCGAGCAAAAATCAGAAAATTGCGTTGACTTGTACGAAACCAAAGGTAACTAGGGCGCTCGATTGCCTTTTTAGATCGAGGCAGTGGTTCTTGCGGGCAAGCAATCTGAGGTGCTGAGGCCCGCCCTTACGGGAAGAATTCCGTCATATCAGGAGAAGTGGCAGCAGCTCCCGGCAAGTCTGTTACACCAAGTCCTTCCATCATCAGTCGCAGCGTGCTTTCGTGCTGGTAGAGGGTAGTGGACTGATACTTGCTGCGGACCTTGGGGCTCACAAGAATTGCTGGCACATGTCCTCCCCCATGTGTGGTGTCGGTATCTTCGGCCTCGTCGAACACGATGATCAGCAGGGAATTGCTGAATGCCGCGCTACCAAGCAGCGGAGCGATATTCGCGGATAGCCACTGATCCGCAGCCGCCAATTTCTGCGCGTCTGTGCATGTAGTCACTCCAGACGGACAATCGTGCCCGTCGTCATCCAGATTCGGCGCAATGAACCCGTAGTCGGATAGCGCCTTATTTGCGATGTCATTTGCCAATTGGCTGAAGCGAACAACGTTTCCTGCTTGCGACGAGCTCTGCTGTACATCCGAAAGATATACGAACGGATTGTGACGCCGCACATAGGCGCCACTATCCCCTCCCAGGTAGCCCGCTGATGGAAGCGATTCTGCATATGCCTTCCAAGTCTTGCCCGCGCTCGTCAAGGCGCGGACCACGTTGTCCTGGGTTATCGTGCCACTGAAAGAATCACCCGAGGCTCCAGTGATGGAGGCGCCTTCGCCCACAGTCAATTCGAAGTAGTCCGGCAGCGACGGGTGCGCGTCTCCGTAATACTGCGTCGCCAGGCTGTTTCCGCTCGCCAGCCCATTCAGGTACGGCATATTCGCGTTGCCGATAACGTCGGCAAAACTGTGATTCTCTTCCACCACAACAAAAACGTGAGAGAACTGCGGGATCGTTTTGCTCGATGGCGGCGAGACGGGCGACTGGGAACCTCCGCCGCAACCTGGGCTGGCTAGCAGTTCCATCACAAGCAAAAAGACAAAAATCAGCCGGCAAATCTGAAGTACTGAATTACGCAATAAGGAATGATTCACTTGCGATGAGCACTGCCCCCGTGTAGAACAACTAACCTGAAGTCTTAGTTGTAGATATATGCTTACCGGTTGTCAGGAGTCTGCAAGGTAGCAGGACGCTGTACGTTACATGCTGTACCTGCCTCAGTGCGATATCAGGAGAACTTTGCTCAGAACGAGAACATAGCCGACAATCGCCACGACACCATGCGTACGGATTGCGCGATGGCTCGCCGGCCACGGAAACATGAGTACACCGAAGACCGGCATCAATTTATCGGGCCAGAGAAGCCCTGCCACGCCGAAGACAAGGTTCAGCTGGACAATGATGTAGAAGATTAAGTTTTCCATTGGGACACAACGCGTGCCTGGATTCTATTACACGCCAGACAGCCGAATGAAGCTCAATTTCTTGCTCCATCCGGCTGGCCAAAATCCAGGCATTCAATCGACACGCGCCCGAAGCCTCATCTCGGAGGCTACAAATCTACTGCGGATTGGAAACTGCCGAATTGCTGGCAGCCTGCTTCTTCTGACGGGCCACGCGTGCCGCGTCACCCAAGGACGTCTGCGGATCCGCCGGGGCAGCCGTATCACTGAGCACGACCTCCCGAACCGCAGGTTCTTGCGGTAGGGGCTGCGCCTGCTGCTGAGGGGTAGCCGCTGTTTTCGCCGGTGCGGGAAGCGGTGTATCGAACTTCGCCTCCTCTATGGAAACGCGGGTCTTGTCCGCGACCTTACTCTCGTCGAGCGGTTTTAGCCCCTTCACCTCGAAGCGGCCCTGTTCTGGCGCCGTCAGCACCAGCCGTCCGTGCCCCTTCCACATCCCCGTGGCGATCTCAACGCGCAGGAAATATTCCTGCCCGGGCTTCAGGTCCAGCTCCACCCCGGACTGCTGATCGTTCGAGCGAAACGTGTGCTTTCCCGGATCGATTTTGACCGTGAAGTAACGGCCATTTTCCATTCGTGCAAGCTGCGCGTCATCGCAATACACCGATGGCTGCAACGCGCTGCCCACGAATTGCTTATACCGGTAGACATATACCGAAACTTTAGGCTGTGCCGACGCCTCGGACTGCGGTGTCGCCACGCTCTGGGCCGGCAAAAATGCGCTGGCTACAGTAAGCAGGATGAGAACGGACCTGAATTTCCCCACGGATCTTCCTCGACTTTCTTCGAAGGGATACTTCGAAGCATCAACATACTTTGCGCTGCTTGGCGCCACAAGTTACCGACGGATTCGCCTCCTATTCTGGGTCATGCCCCTTCGAGTGACTGCGTTCCATGAGAATTACCTCCGTAACGTTTAAGACCTTACCTTTTCGTCTTAGGCTTGAGGTGCAATTCCGACATCTCGAGGAGTTCGTCATTTCCAGTACCGGTACATCGCAAGGTGCTCGTGCGGCTTCCGCGCGCGCATTCGTTCATAGTCTGAACATCCTCATTAAGTATGCGAGGATGTACGGCTACGATCACAAGCGGACCGAAGCGCAGTTTGAAACCACCTGGACCGAGTTGCAGAACGCGCTTCCGGCAGGCGGTTTCCTGCTAGGCGTGACTGACAACAGGCTTCTCCTCGACGGCATCCCGCTGGAATCAGGGCAAGCAGAAAAGAGCTTTGCCACCCTCCTGACGACCGCTGGTCTTGCCAGCCTGCACTTCTCCAAAGAAGTCACCGAAGAGGACTTCGTGCGCCTGGTGCGCGCATTCATGGTCGCCGGCTCGAAAGCTGGGGACGTCGCCAAGCAAATCAAGGAAGCCCTCGGAACCAAGCAGGGCACCATCAAGATCAACGAAGTCAAGTTCGTGGCCGCCGATCCCCTTACTGGCGACGTCAGCATCGCCGCACAGATTGCGGCCCAAACCCTCGGCCCCGAGTTCAGGCAGTGGTTGAATGATCCCCAGAAACTCCTACAGTTAATTGCAGCTGCTGAGGGAGCGAGTTCTGGTGGCGGCAAAGGCGCTGATGGCACACCCATGGTTCCCTTGGGCAGCGTGCCGAATATTCCGGCCGGCAAGGGCGGCGGTGCAGGCGGAACAGGTTTCGGCGGCGGCGGCACCGGAACCGGAACAGGAACCGGCACAGGAACCGGAACCGGAACCGGAACAGGAACAGGTGTCGCACCCGCATGGACCGGCGGCATGGTTCCCCTGCAAGAGCAAGAGGTCATTCAGGCCATCCGCCTTCTGACCCGCTTCGGCCAAGTACAGCAGGATCCCTCCGTCAACGAAGAAGAAATCCAGAAGGAACTCAGCCAGACCGATCCAAACACTCGACTCAACCTCCAGCAACTGCTCGGTAGCTTGGCGGCTAAGGCGTCCACCGCGAGCGACGAAGATACTCCACTCCTCATGAAAGCCGCCGAGCACATGGCGATCCGCTTTGCCCTCGAGCGCTACCAGAAGGGCGAGGTCAAGGTCAACGCCGTTCACCAGATGATGGAGCATATGAGCCGTCAGATGGACTCACTGCGCCAGATTCTCAAGATTCAGGAAGAGAAAATGAGTAAGGCCGGGATTCTGGTGGAATCCCACGCCGACATTCTCGACCGCATGTTCTGGTCAGAGGTGCCCGAGGCCGGGAAGAAGAGCGTACTCCTTTCGCACGAGGCACCTTGCGTCCCTCCACGCAACCTGCGCCAGTTCGTCGAACTGTTACTCGATCGTGATGACCGGCAACTGGCAAGCGATATCCTCAACAACTATTCAGGCTGCCTGGGCGCCAAAGACACCGAACCTCGGCGCCGAACCGCCATTGGATTGAGCCAGTTGGCCGACCTCTACGCCCGGCTGGGCGGCGATCCCATGGGAAAAGCAATCCGCAAGCTCACCGACCAGATCATCGCCGAGAAAGACTCGGAAATGCAGAGCCTCTTCAGCGCGGCCTTCGTCCGCCTTAGTCAAGAGGCCAGCGCCGCCAAGAACTACGCGGCCATCAACGAAGTTTGCTCCGGCATGGAATTGATCAGCGTTGAGCGCCCAGTCCTCATGGCCGATCTGCGAGCCCGGGTCGGTGTCGAGAACCGCCTGCCCGAATTTATCGAAGAAGCGATCCGCATGGAGCCGATTGCGCCTGACATGCTGGCGGTCCTGCGCCGCACCAGCCAATCCGGTGCCGAGCATCTCGCCGACCGCTTCTTCCGCTGCATGCGTCGTGACGAGTGCGACCGCATGATCCAGCTGGTGAAAGAACTCGGCTCACCGATTCTGCTGCAACTTCGCGAGATTCTGCGTACCGGGCAGCCGCGTCAGGCTTCCGGTGCCGTTGGCCTGGTCAGCCGCCTCGACGTCGGAACCTTACTCGAGTTGTTGCCTGCGCGTCTTCCCGAGTGGAACCGTTTTTATCACGATATCGTCGTCCGCCAGATTGCCTATGGTGCCGCGGCCGATCGAGGACGCACCTTGCTCGAGTTATCGGAAGTTCTCGATCCCCTTATTCTGCCCGAGGCCATCGATGAAATCGGTATGAGCGGAGACTTGACTGCGGCGCCCCCTCTGATCACGATGGCGCGCCCTGGCGAGGCTGCCTCCCGCTCACCGTACGTGCAGCTGAAGGCCATTGAATCCCTTGGACGCCTCAAAGACGCCGAGGCCGTCAACACGCTCCGCGAAATTTTCGAGGCCAAGAAGACGTTTGGCTGGGTTTATCACCGTGAGCTGCGTATTGCAGCCGCGCAGGCTCTATCGAAGACCGATCCTCGATACAGCACGCAGGTGATGTCCGATAGCGGTCTGGAAGCCGCGGAACTGGCCATCGCGCCGCTGGATGCCGCGCCGGCATGCCCCTGGGTCCGGCAGCGCCGTTACGAGCGCCTCATTCTGGCCAAAACAGTGCACGGAACCATTGGCAGTTCCTGGGGCAAGTCCAAGATCTTGATTCGCGAGCTCAGCCTGGGCGGCGGGATGGGTACAAAAGAAGACAATCTACGCATCGGCAGCGAAGCCGACCTGGAAATTTCGCTGGGCATGCGCTCCAAGATCCGTGCCCACGTCCTGCTCCGCCGTGCCCGCGTCAACGAAGTCGGATTCGAAATCGTCAGCACCGACCTGGAAAGCCGCTACAAACTCCGCCGCCTGCTGGTCGACGCCCTCAACTCCGCCCCCCAAAACAAGGGCCACGAATGGGGCGGAGACCGAAAAGTCTAGCGAGCTCCGAGCTTCGAGCCACGAGCGCCGAGTTAACCAGTTGTCCCCACTTGTGTTCCTAGCTCGCAGCTCAAAGCTCGTAGCTAATGAGAAAAAGCCCCTGCTCGCGCAGAGGCCTTACTTTGAAACCCGAAACTCGAAACTCGAAACTCGAAACTGCCCTACTTCACCTTCAAGAAAATAATCGCCAACGTATACAGCGCCAGCGACTCGATCAGCACCAGACCAAGAATCAGTGCGAACTGAATTCCCGGACGGGCGGCAGGGTTGCGGGCCAGCGACTCCGTCGCCGACGCGACAGCCTTGCCTTGGGCGAGGCCGCAAACGGCTGAGGCGATCGCCATCGAGAATCCGGCGGTAATCGCGACCCAACTTCCTGCGCTGGTTCCTCCGCCTTGCGCGAATGCTGGCATCGCAAAGCACAGGGCTGACAGCGCCATAAAAATACGGCTCAGGTAACGCATGGTGTTGCTCCTTGTATGAATTGCCGCCAGGAGGTGGTTGACGCCATACCGTGCAGACGCCCTCACGCTGACAGCGCGTGGCCAGTGGCCAGTTGTCAGTGGTCAGCAAATGAAATCTGACCATCGGCAACCGAACACAGACCCGGCAAACACCCTCATCCGAATCTCAAAAGCGCTGACCACGATGACAGTTTAGGAAACACCGCAACCATCTTCCATCGCCCCAGAGCAATGTCATGCTGAGCGGAGTCGAAGCATCCCTACCCCGAAACAACCGCAGCGGGTAGTTATTCCTCGCTCCGTTCGAAATGACGATTGAGTACAAGCCATGAGCCTTGTACCATGCCAATTTCTAAACAGCCTAGCCACTGACTAGTGCTCTTCCGCCACCGCCCCGCTGACATAAATAATCGACAGCAGCATAAAAACGTACGCCTGCAGCACCGCGACTACGATGTGCAGTCCGCCGAAGATAATCGGAACGCCAATCGGAATCATGGAAAAGAACACCAGCGTGACCAGGTCGCCGGCAAAAATGTTAGCCCAAAGACGAACCGTGAGTGACAGCAGCCTGGCAGTGTGGCTGATCAGTTCGATGGGCAACATGAGCGGTGCCAGAGCCGGAATTGGCCCCAGAAAATGTTTCAGATAGCCAATTCCCGCGTGCTTAAAACCCTGCGCGTGATAGTACAGAAACGAGCAGATTGCACAACCCAAGGGCACCGAAGCCACACCCGTCGGCGACTCAAACCCCGGAATCAATCCGATCAGATTGCAAATCAGAATGAAAAGGAAAATGATCGCGAAGAATGGAGTGTAGGACTCGCTGTGATGTCCAATGATCTCCTGGCTCTGCCCCAGAACAAATCCTTCAATGCCTTCGAACGAGTGCTGCAACCCACCCGGTGACTGCACCGAAAGCCTGGCCCGCACGAGCAGAAACAGAATCAGCAGAAAAGTAAATACCAACAACTCCATCGAGAACGAATTGGTAATCGGCGCTGACGGATACTTCGGCTCAATGTGCAGCATCCGCAGAAACGCGGTGACCGGCGAGGCGAACAGATGATTCAGAAAATGTGTAAACCACAGTTGTTCAGGCACCGAACCGTTAGCTCCTGACTTTGGGTGCCCCATTTCTCGGGCACTCTTTGCGCGAGAAGTGGGGAACTACTGGACGCCGCCTCAAGACCTCTATACCCGGCGGACCACCGCCGCGTACAACTCATATACCGCTTCGCAGACGATCGCTCCCACGGGCAAAAACAGGCCCGCGAACAAACCCCAAAGGCTCGCGGGAAAACTGGTTAATATAGCATACGCAGCCACTCCCAACAAAGCGTAGCGAAGCAAGAACCGCGCCACGATCCCCTTTCCAGACTGTGCCTTACCAGTATTCGTGACTTTGTCGGCAATGCCCGAAACCACGCTCTTAAGCCATTGAAAATTGAGATAGGCGATGACCGCTCCCAACAAAAATCCAAGCGCCGCACGTCCCCCAAATTTCACCCACGCAGCACCCGTAAAGACGGGACCAAGAACGAGCATAAAGTTGCGAATGCGAGGCACAGCGGAGGCGTAGAAAGAGTCAGATTCCTCCGTCGGACCATTCGGATCAGGCAAACTCCGCGGATCGTCGCTCATCGCGTCTGAAACCATGATCGCACCGTCCATCGTATTCGAAAGATCGATTGATCTGCGAACTGGCATCGCGCCCCCGTTGTGAACCGGAAATCGCTCTGGGACTCGATTCCACGGGGAAAAGCAACAGTGGCATCGAGGCTCGATTCCAGGGCCGAAAACACCGTGGAAGAGCGGCCCTTCGAGGGCCGTGCCCAGGCAAACGAAAATCGGGGGCTTCAGCCCCAGTGTACCGTTTTCATTTCGTATCCCGCGAGGCCATCCGGATCACTTCAAGCAACCCGCCCGCAGTTCCAAGGACCAGCCCAACGACGCTGATCCAGCCCGTATGCAGCCAGCGGTCCAAAAGCGCCCCGATCAGATATCCAGCCACGGTACCGGCCGGCAGCATGAACGCAAGCTGGCTATACCGTCCGAATTGAACCCAAGGGCTCTTCTTCTTATCGGGATCCTGATCGGAGGGCATGTGCAAAAGAGATTCTACGCCGGACCGCTGCTCCGAAGGCGGAAGGCTTACTCGAACTGATGAGGTGTCATCCTGAGCGGAGATTTTGCTGAGCGAAGCGAAGGCAAAATCGGAGTCGAAGGATCCCTGCCGTAATCCCAGACCTACTGCACCAGCCGAGCCACATTCGCCTGCGACGCGATCCCCAGGCTCCAGTTCACGATCTCGATAAACCGGTTGGGCATAACCCCGATATAAATCGTGGCCAGCGCCGTAATACCCAGCGCCGCGCGCATCGCAAAGCTGACCGGGAGCCTCTCTTCGCCCTTCTCCGGCTGGCGCATAAACATCGCATTAGCGATCTTCAGGTAGTAATAAAGCCCAAAAACGGAGTACAGCACGCCCAGCGCGGCCAACACATAATGCCCCGACTCAATCAGGCTGAGGAAGATGAAGTACTTGCCCCAGAATCCGGCAAGCGGCGGAATCCCCGCCAGTGACAACATGAACACCAGCATCAGTACGGCTTCAACAGGAGCTCGAGAGTACAGCCCATTGAGATCATCCAGATCGTCGCCCGCAACATTCCGATGCCGTAGCGACGTGATCACCCCAAACGCCCCAATATTCATGAACGTGTAAACCAGCAGGTAAATCAGAATGCCCTTAATCGCGTTCTGCATAGGGCTCGGCAACTCGGCCGTCGACAACACCACCATCGCCAACAGCATGTACCCAACATGCGCGATCGAAGAATAAGCCAGCAGCCGCTTGGTATTCGTCTGCGTGAGCGCCGCAAAATTTGCCCCGGTCATTGTGGCAATCGAGACAAAAACGATCAGCGGTCCCCATATCCCGCGCATCGGGAACAGTCCCGTCAGCAATATCCGCAGCAACATGATCCACCCTGCTGCCTTCACTGCCACCGACATGAATCCCGTGATGCTGGTCGGCGCCCCTTCGTAAGCGTCCGGCGCCCACTGGTGGAAGGGAATCGCCGCAATCTTGAACAGCAGCCCCGTGATGGTCGTAATCAGCGCAACAATCGCTACCGGTCGGTACTGCGGATCGAGAACGCGCTTGCCCAGTTCCTGATTGATGACGAGCAGGTTCGTGCTTCCGCTCAATCCGTAAAGCAGTGACAAGCCATATGCGAATATCCCGGACGAGAACGCACCCAGCAGCAAATATTTCAGCGCCGCTTCATTCGATCGCCGGTCACGCCGTAGAAATCCCACCAGCACGTAGGTGGAGATCGCCATCAACTCCAGCCCGATAAAAATGAGTACCACATCGAATCCGGAGGCCATACACATCATGCCTGCGACGGATAGCAGCAGCAGCGCATAGTACTCGCCGTGATTTTCGTGCTCAGTCTCGAGATACCGCACCGAAATCAAAATCGCGATCGCAGTCCCCGCCAGAAACAGATAGAAGAAATAGATCGCGATGCGGTCGACGTGCATGGTCCCCAGCATGCCCACCGCGCCATTCGGCAGAGTCATTTGAATCTTCAACACGCCCGCTGCCGAGAAACACACGCCGATGAACGCAGTTACCGCATTCAGTCGCTTCATGTCGTCCGGAAGCATGAAGTCGATCAGCAAAATGCCGAGCGCAAACAGCACCAGCAACGTGATCGGCAGCGCCAGCAGGTAGTCAGTCCAGATCACGGAGTATGCCCCTTTGCCGCCACCGGAGTTTTCGTACCAGCGCTCTCCGCCATGGTCGGCGCCACTGGCATCGCAGCCTTCTCCGTCGGACTCGATGATGTGAGATCTTGAACCGACGCGTTCACTGCCGCATTCGGTTGCGGGTAATCCGGCCTAACCACCGCGATCGTGTGATTCACCGGTTGTTCCAGAATCTGGAAGAACGGCTTCGGATAAAGTCCGATCCAGAACGCCAGAATGATGAGCGGTACAAATGTTGCCACCTCCCGCGGCGTCAGATCGTGCAGCTTTTCATTCTTCGGGTTCGTGATGGTCCCAAAGAAGACCCTCTGGTAGAGCCACAGCAGATACGCCGCCGCCAGCACCACGCCAGGCACCGCCCACGCGCCCCACTGCCACTTCTCCATAAACGTTCCCTGCAAAATGGAGAATTCGCCCACGAATCCATTCAGCAGCGGAAGTCCCATCGAAGACAGGAACATGATCATCGTGATCGTCGCGTAAACCGGCATCACATTCGAAATTCCGCCGTACTCAGCGATCTCGCGCGTATGGCGCCGCTCATACAGGATGCCGACAATCAAGAACAGCGCCCCGGTTGAGATGCCGTGATTGATCTGCTGCAGCACAGAGCCGCTCAGCCCAAGCGGCGTCAATACGAAAATCCCCAGCGTGCAAAATCCCAGGTGGCTCACGGACGAATACGCCACCAGCTTCTTCATGTCCTTTTGCATGAGGGACACGAGCGCGCCGTAAATGATTGCGATAATCGAGAGCGCAATCATCCATCCGCGAACCTTGGTATGGGTCAGCACATCGGGAAAGAAGGGAAGCGAGAAGCGGATGAATCCATACGTCCCCATCTTCAGCAGAACGCCTGCCAGGATCACCGACCCCGCCGTCGGAGCCTCCACGTGCGCATCTGGCAGCCACGTATGGAACGGGAACATCGGCACCTTGATGGCAAATGCGAAGAAGAAACTCAGAAACAGGAGCGTCGCCGCATACGGCCCGTAGTCCGAATAAATCTTCGGCGCCGTCTCATACAGCGACTGCAGGCTAAACGTATAAACGCCGGTCACGCCGTGATGGTGGAAGTAGAGAAACAGAATCCCCAGCAGCATCAGCACCGATCCGGCCAGCGTATAGAGAAAGAACTTGATCGCAGCGTAAAGCTTTCGCGGTCCGCCCCAAATCCCGATCAGCAGATACATCGGCACTAGCATCGCTTCCCAGAAAACAAAGAAGAGGAAGAAATCCAGCGCCATGAACACGCCAAGCATCCCAGTCTGCAGCACCAGAAACCAGACGTAGTACTCCTTCACGCGGTTCTCGATCGCGGTCCACGACGACAGAATCGAGATCCAGCCTAGCAGCGTCGTCAGCATGATCAGCAGGAACGAAATGCCGTCGATGCCCAGTACGTAACCCGCGCCAATCGAGGGAATCCAGTTGTTCTGCGTCCCCTCGATGAACTTGAAGGGAGCCGGATCGCCGCTCTTAACGAGTGCCCAGAATGCCGGCACCAGCGGCAGCGAAATCAGAAAGCCGCCCAGGGCAAAAATGTTAGCGATCCAGCGAATCGCGTCCTTGTTGTCCTTCGGGACAAACAGCAACAGGAACGCGCCCACCAGCGGCGTGAAGAGAATGATCGAGAGAATGTGTGCTTGCATAGTAGCTTCTAGTTTCTAGCTTCTAGCTTTGGAACCTAGCGATCAGCGTCTTGCTAGTCGCTAGGAGCTAGCAGCTAGAAGCTTCACCTGTACACGTAATAAAACGCGAACCCAACCAGCCCGGCCGTCATGACGAACGCATACCACTGCACCAGGCCCCACTCGAGCAATCGCGTCGGATAACTCAACACTCGCGCCAAAATTGCCGGACCATTCACTCCAATTCCGTCGATGATCCACTTATCCCACCAACTCGAGAACGTTGCAGTCGCGCGCGTGATCCATCCCGCAGCATTCACAGCTCCGTCCACCACGTTGGCATCGAACCACGAACTTGCCTCACCCAATCCCATCGTCCCCAATCGCACGCCACCAAGCTTCCGCCGTCCAGTGAAGAGATAGTCGTAGCCCTCGTCGACGTAATACTTGTTCAGCAGCGTGTTGTAGACCGGAGGCGCCGCAGCACCGATAGGCTCGGTGTAGCCTTTGTCCGCCTCCTTGTAGAACCGCGAAGCCGCCATCCAGCCCGCGACGGCGGCTCCGATCGAAAGCAGCATGAACCCGTACTCGACCGGGCTCGTCTTCTCCTCTTCTTTTTCCCCAGCGGCCAACTGTGCGGCTCGCCCCTCTTCAGTAAGGACCTGCGCCTCGCGCGCAAACACAGGGTCCAAATACCTCGCGAAACGATCGGAACCGCCCAGGCTATGAGGCCACCCGATCCAACCAGCCATCAGCGACATCACCGCCAGCACCACCAGCGGCATCGTCATTGATTTGGGCGATTCGTGAATGTGATGCTCGACGTCATGGCTCATGCGCGGCTTGCTGTAAAACGTCAAGTAGATCAGCCGGAACATGTAAAACGCCGTCATCAGCGCCGTCAGGAAGCCAATACCCCACAGGACGCGGTACGCTCCGCCTTCGCTAGTCCACGTCTGCCACAGAATTTCGTCTTTCGAGAAAAATCCCGCAAACGGCGGGATTCCCGCAATCGCCAGCGTCGCAATAAACATGGTGCGATAGGTAACCGGGATACGGTGACCAAGATCGCCCATGTTCCGCATATCCTGCTCACCGCTCATGGCGTGGATCACGCTGCCAGCGCCAAGGAACAGCAGTGCTTTAAAGAATGCATGAGTGAAGACGTGGAACACGCCCGCAGCAAAGGCGCCCACCCCGAGCGCCAGGAACATGTATCCAAGTTGCGAGACGGTCGAATAAGCCAGCACGCGCTTGATGTCGTTCTGCACCAGCCCGATCGACGCCGCAAAGATCGCCGTCAGCGCCCCGATGATCGCCACCACTTTCATCGAGCTCGGAGCCAGCACAAACAGCGCATTCGACCGCGCCACCATGTACACGCCCGCGGTCACCATCGTTGCCGCATGGATCAGCGCGCTCACCGGGGTCGGGCCTTCCATCGCGTCCGGCAACCACACATAAAGAGGAAGCTGCGCCGACTTTCCGCACGCCCCGACAAACAGAAGCAGCGTCGCCGCCGTAATGTACTTGAGGGTTTCCGCAGAATGGTGGCCGCTGTGCGCGAATGCATTCACGTCAACGTAGCGGACAGAACCGACCAGCCACGCGATGAAAAACATCCCCAGGATGAATCCGGCGTCACCAATTCGATTAACGATGAAAGCCTTGTTCGCCGCGTCGCTTGCCGATTTCCGCTGAAAGTAAAACCCGATCAGCAGGTACGAGCACAGCCCCACGCCCTCCCACCCGACGAACATCAATACATAGTTGTTCGCCAGAATGAGCGTCAGCATCGAGAACATGAAGAGGTTGAGGTATCCGAAGAACCGGTAGTACCCGCCCTCATGCGCCATGTATCCGGTCGAATAAATATGGATGAGCATCCCGACTCCGGTAACAAACAGGAGCCAGATGCTCGACAGTGGATCCAGCAGAAACCCGGCATCGGCCTGGAACGAAGCCTGCGATCCACTCTTGGTGACGTAATTTGTATGCCCGGTATCGCTCCCGAGCCACGTGTAAAGAATCCGTTGAAACGGCTGATGATTGTTCGCGTCAGCCCATGTGTTGTACTGCAACACGCAGCCGCAAGCCATCAGAAACGCCAGCACAACGACGCCGACACACACAGCGTTGACCGACGACTTCTGCAGTCGCCGTCCAAAGAAAAACATGATCGCCGCGCCGAAAGCCGGCAGCAGAGGAATCAGATAGATGTTGTTTAAGAAGAGCATTCAGCACTCAGGTTTCAGCACTCAGCCATCGGCGTGAGCACTTAGCACTTGGCAGTTAGCATTTGGCCGTCAAAGCACCCGCCGAATTCGGCAAGGCCCGTTGTTGGCTAAATGCTAAGTGCTAATTGCTAAATGCTGCCTCTTCACCACTTCAACAAATTCACTTCATCCACATTGACCGTCTCCTTATTACGAAAGAAGGCGATCAAAATTCCTAACCCGACAGCAGCCTCCGCCGCCGCATCTGTAATCACAAAGATGGCGAACACCTGCCCATGTAAAGCCGAAGGCCCATGAATCCCCTGCCAGTAGCGCGAAAAAGCGACAAGGTTCAAATTGACGGCATTCAAGATCAGCTCAATCGACATCAGCACAATCACAACATTCCGCCGAGTCAATACACCAATGACACCGAGCAGAAACAGCGCCGCCCCCAGCACCAGGTAGTGCAACGTCGAAATGTGAAGCATCGCATCCATAGTGAGCTTACGGCTTACACCCTCTCGCAACTAGCAGTTGGCAATTAGCATTTAGCCGTTCAATGCCCCGCTTGCTACTCACAGTAACTCTAATGGCTAAATGCCAAGTGCTAATTCCTAACTGCTAACTGCTGCCTTCAAATCCTCTTCTTCGCCATCACCACCGCCCCAATAATCGCCACCAGCAGCAACAGCGATGCGATCTCGAAGGCGAACATATACATCCCGGTTGTGCTGTCAAAAATCAATGCGCCAATTCCCTGGGTATTCTGCGACTCCACGTAAGAAACGCGGCCTTCCGGGAAAAGGACGGCTCCTTTCGTGGTCGTCGTGTACACCGCAATCAGCAGCCCACCGAGCGCCGCAGCAGCGACGATGCCGACCAGCCACTGCTTGTTAAACGGACGCTCTTTCTCCTGTCGTTCGATCGAGATCAGCATGATCACGAACAGGAACAGCACCATGATCCCGCCCGCATAAAGAATGATCTGTACGCCAGCGACAAATGGGGCATACAGCATAAGGTAAAGCGCAGCTTGTGCGAGCAGCGTCGTGATCAATGCCAGAGCCGAGTGCACAGCGTTCTTTCGCGTGATGACCAGGATGCCGCCGATAATCATGACGGCGGCAGTCCCATAGAAAAAGAACGGTGTCGCTACTGGAGGATTGACCGTCACCGGATTCATCGGTGCAATACCTCCTGCATTTGTGCCCACAACTCGGTTCTCATACCGACGACGGCCGTCACGATCAGCAGACTGAATCCAATCGGCAGCAGTACCTTCCAACCCACCTTCATCAGTTGATCAAACCGGTAACGCGGGAATGTGCCGCGATACCAGATGTAGAGGTACATAAATCCGGCGACCTTAGCTGAAAACCAGAAGATGTCGTTGACGCGTACCCGCACTGCCGGGATAAAC
>Ga0126370_10000371_pt1 | contig 18184 bp, 14 predicted proteins | sample PanSoiMetaPlot_3_FD_92586 | JGI IMG/M metagenome (GOLD analysis project Ga0126370, IMG submission 92586) | Tropical forest soil microbial communities from Panama - MetaG Plot_3 | ecosystem: Environmental > Terrestrial > Soil > Tropical forest > Bulk soil | place: Panama | collected 2016-02-17 | reverse complement strand
TTTTGCACGGTGGCCTCGGTCCAATTCGGCAGTTCGCGAGACTGCTCGGGGAACTGTTGCCCCAGTCCAAAATCTCGCAGCGGCCGATCCCGATGGAGGTCGGCGCCGATCAAAGCAAAAATGCCATGCAGGACACATGAAGCGAGCGCCGGCGCTGGCTCTCGCCCTGATTCATGTAGCCTGGACCCGGAACAGCAACAAGCGATAGCAACGCGCCCGAACCACGAACCTATGCGATCGTCGCCCAGAATCGAAACCACCATCCTCACGGGCGGATTCGACAGACCTTATGCGTATGGTCTGACCAAGGCCCTGCTCGGCCAAGGAATCATACTGGAAGTGATTGGCAGCGATGAACTGGACTGCCAAGAGCTTCGCTCTCTTGCGAACCTGCGCTTTCTGAATTTTTATGGTGACCGCAGTGCTCGCGCCAGCCGAACGCGAAAAGTGAGCCGCGTCCTGTCGTTTTATGCCCGGCTGGTCCGATACGTCACCAACGCCAAGCCGCGGATTTTTCACATTCTTTGGAACAGCAAGTTCCAATACTTCGATCGAACGCTGCTTATGCTTTATTACAAGCTGCTCGGCAAGCGGCTGGTTTTCACGGCGCATAACGTGAACGCGGGCAAACGGGACCGGCAAGACTCCGTGCTCAACCGGCTGACTTTGCAAGCCCAGTATCGGCTTGTCGATCATATTTTTGTGCACACGGCAAAAATGAAAGATGAACTCAAAGCGGATTTCCGGGTGAACGACGACAAGGTCACGGTCATCCCTTTCGGAATCAACGATTCCGTACCATCTACGGCCATGACCTCTGCCGATGCGAAACGCAAGCTGGGCCTGCGAAACGAGGACAAGGCGATCCTGTTTTACGGAGCGATTCGCCCGTACAAGGGGCTCGAGTATTTGGTTGCTGCTCTCCAGCAACTGAAAGGCAAGCAGTACAACTATCGTCTGATCATCGCGGGAGAGCCCAAGCGCGGCGCCGAGGAATACTGGCCGCAAATTCAGCAGACCATCGCCAGCGACAGTAACCTTTCTGAAACCATCCAGAGAATCGAGTTCATTCCGGATGAAGAAACCGAACTCTATTTCAAGGCTGCCGACGTCACGGTCTTGCCTTATACACTCGTGTTCCAAAGCGGAGTTTTGTTTCTCGCCTACAGTTTCGGACTGCCGGCCATCGCGAGCGACGTCGGTTCGTTTAAGGACGATATCGTTGAAGGCCAAACCGGAACTGTGTTTCGGGAATGTGACTCCGCCGATCTGGCCCAAGCCATAGAGAGGTACTTCCGCAGCGATCTTTACAAAGAGCTGGAACGAAGGCGACCGCAAATCAAGAGCTTCGCCACCGAGAGAAACTCCTGGGACGTCGTTGGGAAGTTGACGCAAGACGTCTACCAGAAGCTTCTGGAAAATTCCCAATAGCGCGCATAGCAACTCGCCGTGCCGCACAGCCAGTCGCAAATAATCGGTGCCGGGTCGGCCGGGTTCGGGGTCGAGGATTCACTCCAATTAGGCCTTTACGGCGGCCAGAGAGCGCCAGAGCTTCTCGATACCAGTAAGCGCTAAACGAGCAAACTTTTTCCTCTGTCGAGACCAACAAACATTAAGCTAAATCGGGGCGCGGTCGAGGAGTCCCAAGGAAAGGGTGGATTTTTGAGAGTCAGCATCTTCGGACTAGGGTACGTCGGAACCGTTTCCGCCGGCTGTTTGGCCAATGAAGGGCACCAGGTTATTGGAGTTGATCCCTTTCCGACCAAGGTTGAGCTCATCAACCAGGGCCGGTCCCCGATTATCGAGGAGGCTATCGGAGAACTGATCGAGTCCACGGTCAAATCGGGCCAGTTGCGCGCCACCAGTGACCATTCGGACGCAATACTCAATACGGAACTATCGTTTGTGTGCGTCGGCACACCGAGCCAACCCAATGGCAATCTTGACTTCAGCTATATCCGGCGCGTCTGCGAACAGGTGGGACAGGTACTTAAGAACAAGAGCGAGCGTCACACCATCGTCATTCGCAGCACCATTCTTCCTGGCACCATGCACCAAATCGTAATACCCATACTGGAGGAATTTTCGGGAAAGAAGGCGGGCGCCGACTTTGGCGTTTGCCACAACCCCGAGTTCCTCAGGGAAGGCTCTGCGGTAAGAGATTTCAACGCACCTCCGAAGACGGTGATCGGCGAACTGGACAAGGCAAGCGGCGACCTGCTCGCTAGGCTTTACGCGAAGCTTGAGGCTCCCCTGATTCGGACTGATTTGCAGACCGCGGAGATGGTGAAGTACGTGGACAACAGTTGGCACGCGCTAAAAATCGGCTTTGCCAACGAGATCGGCAACCTGTGCAAGGCCTTTGCAATCGACGCCCACCAGGTGATGGGAATCTTCTGCCAGGATCGCAAGCTCAATATCTCTCCGGCTTACTTGCTTCCCGGATTCGCTTTCGGAGGTTCTTGCTTGCCCAAGGACCTGCGCGCCATGGCCTATAAGGCCAAGGTCAACGATCTGGACCTGCCCATCATGACCTCGATCCTGCCAAGCAACGAAATACAGGTAGCCAAAGGCGTCCAACTCATCATGGAGAAGGGACACCGGCGGATCGGGATTCTCGGGTTTAGCTTCAAGGCGGGCACCGACGACCTGCGTGAGAGCCCGGTGATCGAGGTTATCGAGCGCCTTGTCGGAAAGGGCTTTGATCTTCGCATCTACGACAAGAACGTGCGCATTGCCAGCCTGGTCGGCGCGAACCGCGACTTCATCCTGAATCGCATTCCCCATATCTCCAAGCTGATGGTCGACAACGTCGACGAAGTCTTGAAGCACGCCGAAACCGTGGTTGTGGGCACACAGGACCCCGATTTCCGGTCGGTCCCGGCGAAATTGCGCGACGGCCAACGGCTAGTGGACTTTGTTCGGATCACCGATCGCAGGAGCGAAAATGGCAAGTACGACGGTATCTGCTGGTGAGAGTACACAAATCCGGGCGCAGGGTATTTTGAGCAAGAGCCGCATCTGGGAATCGATCGCTCTACTTTCCGGTTGGCTTGAGAAGAACGACTACCGGGGATACGACACTTTCGACGGCCTCAATTCCAAGTTCATCCGCCCTTTGACCTTTGAAACGAACTTTTTGCGAACCGTGCTGCAACAGGGCGTACGCCGCTTTCCCCTCAATACCCGCCCCATTTTGGGAATACCGAAGAGCCGCTCCACAAAAGGCATGGGCTTTCTGGCCCGGGGGTTCATGCGCTTGCATCAGTCCACCGGCGACCCGTCATGGGCCAGCAAGGCCGAACAAGCGCTCGAATGGCTAGTCGACAATCAATCCAAAGGCTATTCCGGAGCCTGCTGGGGAAACCATTTCGACTATCAATCCCGCAGCTTCTATCTCCCCAAGGGCGTACCCACCATCGTCTGGACTTCCCTGATCGGCCACGCCTTTTTGGATGGCTACGATCATTTCAAGAATGAGCGCTATCTTCAGGTAGCGACGAGCGCCTGCGAACACATTCTGCGTGACCTCGCCAGGCACGTCGACGGCGATAGCGTTTGCATCAGCTACATCCCCGGGCAGAACAAGCAGGTGCACAACTCCAATACGCTCGGTGCCAGCCTGTTGGCGCGCACCTTCTCGATCGCCGGAAACGAAGAATATCGGGCGCTGGCCGAAAAAGCCATCAAATACACTGCGAAATACCAGCGCGCGGATTCATCCTGGTGGTACGGTGAGCCCGCCAATCTGCACTGGGTGGATAATTTTCACACCGCGTACGTGCTCGATTGTTTCAAGTACTACATGACCGCAACCGGGGATAACCGCTTCGAACGGAATGTACAAACCGGTTACGACTACTGGAAGCGGACCTTTTTTCTGGACGACGGGACACCGCGTTACTACGACCGTAAGACGCTTCCGCTCGATATTCAGTGTTCATCGCAGGCCATCGATACGCTGGTATTTTTTCATGACCGTGATCCGCTAAGTTTGCACCTGGCCTTAAAGGTCGCCCGGTGGACCATCGAAAATATGCAGGATCCTTCGGGCTATTTCTACTATCGCCGGTATTCGAAATGGGTGGTTAACAAGACTCCCACCCTGCATTGGGGCCAAGCGACCATGCTGTGCGCTCTGGCAGGACTCTACAAGCTGCTCTAGGCGCTGAGATCGAAACCATGAAACGGAAAGTCCTGATCATCGTAGAAAACCTTCCCGTCCCTTTCGATTCCCGGGTATGGAAAGAGGCTTGTTCCCTGGTGAAGGAGGGTTACGACGTAACCGTCTTGTGTCCCCGCGGGAAGGGTTATCAGCGGGGCTATGAAATGCTGGATGGGGTGCGCGTCTACCGGCATCCCATGCCCGCCGAAGGCAATAGTCCGCTTGGATACGCTTGGGAATATGGTTCGGCCCTTTTCTGGGAGTTCCTCTATGCCTGGTGGATTTTCCTTCGCCACGGGTTCCACGTCCTGCAGGGATGCAATCCGCCGGACGATATTTTCATGGTGGCGCTGCCCTTCAAGCTCTTCGGTGTGAAGTATATTTTCGATCACCACGACGCCAACCCCGAGCTTTACTACTCAAAATACGAGAAACGCGACTTTTTCTATAAAACCCAGGTGTGGCTCGAAAAATTGACCTATCGCTTCAGCGACGTGGTCATGGCAACCAATCAAAGCTACGCGGAACTGGCCGTGAAGCGTGGCGGCCATTCTCCCGAGGATGTCTTCGTTGTCCGCAACGGGCCCGATTTAGAGACCTTCCGGGCGGTCGAGCCGGTCCCCGCGCTCAAGCACGGAAAACGCTTCTTGGTCGGCTATGTCGGAACCATGAGCACGCAAGAAGGTCTGGATATTTTGCTGAATGTCGCGGCACACGTGAAAGATCAGGGACGCAACGACGTTCACTTTACCTGTGTCGGCGGCGGGCCGGGGCTGGCGGGGTTGCGGAAAATGGTATTGGACAAGAACCTCAGCGACACGGTCAACTTTACCGGGCGAGTTCCCGAAAAGGATCTGCTGGAAGTTCTTTCCACCGCCGATGTGTGCGTGAATCCCGACAAACCCTGCCAGATGAACGATATTTCCACCATGATCAAGATCATGGAGTACATGGCGCTTGGCAAGCCTATCGTTCAGTTCGACTTGCGGGAGGGGCGGTTCAGCGCCGGCGAAGCCTCCCTCTATAGCGACAGCGGAAATCAAGTCGCCGATTTCGCCGCCAAGATCCTCTGGCTGCTTGAAAATCCCGCCGACAGGGATCGCATGGGCGTCTTCGGGCGCAAGCGCGTCGAGCAGGAACTTGCCTGGGAATATTCCGTTCCCCATCTGCTCGCTGCCTATCGCCGGGCGTTCAGCAAACAAGGGCAATGATCGCGCGGCTGCCGAGCTCAGAACCATGAAACCGCTGGTTTCCATTCTCATCCCGGCCTACAACGCCGAAGCATGGATCGCGGAAACGATTGAGTCCGCGCTCCAGCAAACCTGGGAGAACAAGGAAATCATCGTTGTCGACGACGGGTCTAAAGACCGGACTTTCGACGCCGCTCGGAAGTTCGCCGTGCGCGGCGTCCGCGTTATCCAGCAGGAGAATCAAGGCGCGGCGGCGGCAAGGAACAAGGCTTTTTGGCTCTCTCGCGGAAGCTACATTCAGTGGCTCGACGCGGACGACCTGCTTTCCCCCGAAAAGATCTCGCGCCAAATGGCGGTTGCAGAAGCGGCGCGCGATGCGCGGTTACTGCTGTCTTGCGCGTGGGCGGGCTTCATGTACCGCCCGAACCGCGCCGTATTCAACCCCACGCCGCTGTGGCAGGACCTGACCCCGGCCGAGTGGCTGATCCGGAAGCTCGGCCAGAACCTCCATATGCAGCCGGCGACCTGGCTGGTGAGCCGTGAAATCACGGAAGCTGCGGGGCTCTGGAACACCGAACTAAAAGTTGACGACGATGGCGAATATTTCTGCCGCGTTTTGCTGCAAAGTCGCGGTGTCAAATTCATCCCCGAGGCCACCGTCTACTACCGGGCGACCGGTTCAGGCAGTGTCAGCTATATTGGATTGTCGACGGCCAAGATGACCTCCCAGCTGTGTTCGATGAAGCTGCACATCGCGTATCTGAGATCGTTGGAAGACAGCGATCGAACCCGAGCGGCTTCTGTGCAGTTCTTGCAGAACTGGCTGCCTTTTTTTCATCCCATGCGGCCGGATCTGGTCAAAGAATCCATGCAAATGGCCGAGGAGCTTGGCGGCGCACTGCAGATGCCGGTTCTTTCCTGGAAATACTCCTGGATTAGGACCATTTTTGGATGGGATGCCGCCAAGCGCGCGCAGGTATTTTTGCCTCGAGCGAAGTGGTCGCTGCTGCGATTTGCCGACAAAACCATGTGGCGACTGGAAGGCAGGAAGGGCGCAAGCGGCGGGCCGGGATAGGTGGATTTTGAAGCCGAACGAACCGCCTTGCAGGCGCTTCGTTCGTTAGATCGGGCAGTTTAGAGCAGACTACAGCTGGTTTGGAAGGATGCGGAATGATTATCACCAAAACGCCGATGCGGATCTCGTTCTTTGGAGGCGGTACGGACTATCCGGTTTGGTACCGGGAGCACGGTGGCGCGGTGCTCTCTACCGCCATCGACAAGTGCTGTTACATCACTTGCCGGTTCCTGCCCCCGTTCTTTGAATATCACTCGCGCATCTCTTACAGCAAGATTGAAAACGTCGCGGCCAACAGCTCCATCGAACATCCTTCGGTCCGTGCCTGCCTGCAATACCTGAACGTAGACGACGGGGTTGAGATCCATCACGTTGCAGACCTTCCGGCCCGCACCGGACTCGGAACGAGCTCTGCGTTTACGGTCGGGCTGCTGCTGGGGCTTTACGCGCTCAGGAACCAGATGCGCGACAAGCATGCTCTGGCCACAGACGCGATTGAAGTGGAACAAAAGCTTCTCCAGGAAGCGGTCGGTGCACAAGACCAGGTAAGCGCCGCACACGGAGGTTTCAATCGAATCAGCTTCCATCAGGACGACACCATTGAGGTAAAGCGGATTCTGTGCGACAAAACCCGGATCGCGGACTTGAACCGCCATCTGGCCCTCTACTTCACCGGGTTCTCCCGGATCGCCTCGGAAATCGCGCAAGCGCAAATCAAGGCCACCCCCAAAAAGACCAGCGAGCTGCGCACCATGCTCGAAATGGTCGATGAGGCGGAGTCGATTGTGGCAAACGGCAACCGCTCTCTCGACGACTTTGGCCATCTGCTGCACGAAAGCTGGCGGCTGAAGCGCTCGCTGACGCAAGACATCACCAACCAAAGCATCGATGAGATCTACGAGGCAGGCCGGAGCGCGGGGGCTCTCGGCGGCAAGCTGCTGGGAGCAGGCGGGGGAGGTTTCATGCTGTTCTTCGTTGCTCCCGAAAAACGCGACGCTCTCAGACAGCGCCTGAAAAACCTGCTTTGCGTGCCCATAAGCTTTAACAACAAAGGCAGCCAAGTCATCGTCCATGAACCCGAAGACAAATTTGATGAAGGTCTATCCCGGGAACGGCGGGAGGTGTACGCGCATAAGTGACGGGCACAATCGGCCAATCGGTCACAAGGGCAGTCCCGCACAGCTGTACTTCGATTGAACCTTAGGACAATGGTATTCGCCGCTTTGCGGGTTGTAAAAGATACTCAGGCCGACCCTGAAGACATTTCAGGGGCTAGGAGCCGGCGCCGGGGGTGCCGGAATTCTGGTCAGGTCCCGATAGAGCCGTTGCCTTTGCTGTCTTCCGTTAACTCAAGGCATAAGAGCGTCTTTCGATCCAAGGTTAGAAGGCATACATGAGAAGAGCAAGATTTCTTCTGAATTCAGCAATCCTCGCCGGGCTGCTAGCGGTTCCCGCGCTGGTCGAAGCGCAGCAGTGGTCCGGGATTATCGATCCCGGCCGGGCCGTCGACTGGTCCACTGTCAGTCCTACGGGCGGAGTCGGAAACCGCACGACAATCTGTACAACCTTGAATCCAGGGGCCAGCGCTTCCCAGATCAATTCCGCTCTCCAATCCTGCGCGTCCGGCGGAGTGGTGTACCTCAACGCGGGCACTTATAGCATTGCCGGTATCGATTTTGGCGCGGGCAAGTCGAATGTGACGCTGCGGGGCGCCGGCGCCGACAAGACCTTGCTGGTCTTCAATTCTTCAGCCGCAATTGGCTGTAACGGTTGGTGGGCCGACGTTTGTATGCACAGCAGCGACACCAATTTCAGCGGTGCTCCCTCGAACACCGCCAACTGGACCGCTGGCTACGCCAAGGGATCACGGGTAATAACGCTCAGCAGCACCGCAAACCTTAAGGTAGGAATGCCGGTGCTCCTCGATCAACTGAATGATGATCCGAGCGGCAGCAACGATGGAGACAACGGAAACATCTACGTATGCGCCGTGAGCACCTGCAGCGACGACTCCGGCGGCGGTCCGGGCGGTTCGGCGCGCGTGGGACGCGATCAAGTCCAAATCGTGACCGTCACCGCCTGTTCGCCGGCTTGCCCCAACTCGGGCTCAACCCAGGTCACCATCTCCACGTCTATCTACATGCCCAATTGGAGAAGCGGACAAAAGCCGCAAGCCTACTGGGCCACCAATCCGGTTTTCAACAACAGTATCGAAGATCTTTCGCTCGATCATTCGAGCTCGAATGACAATTCCGGAATGGCCATATTCAACTGCTCCGGCTGCTTGGTGAAGGGAATTCGCTCGGTTAATTCCAATCGCAGCCACGTTTGGATTCTGTATAGCCGGGGCGTCACCGTTCGCGACAGCTACTTCTACGGCACCCTAAATGCTGTAAGCCAGAGTTATGGAGTGGAGACCTTTCCTGGCGGGGACGTACTGGTCGAAAACAATATCTTCCAGAAGATAACGTCGCCGCAGATGCTGAGCGGGGCCTGTTCCGGTTGCGTTTTTGGGTATAACTATTCGATTAACGACTACCAGACCGCCGCTCCCGCCTATCTCTATCCTTCCGCCTGGGTCCATGCGGGCGGGGTCGACAATGTCTTGTTCGAGGGAAATGTCGGCGCCGGCCTGTATAGCGACGTATTCCATGGTTCCCACCATTTCTTGACGGCTTTCCGCAATCGTTGGAACGGGTGGCAACCCGGAATCTATACCCACGGAATACCAGTGGCGCTGTGGCCGTATTCACGGTTCTACAATCTGATCGGCAATGTCCTGGGCGATGTGCAGCTTCCCCAGACTACCTACACGTCCAGCACCACGCTGACTTCGGGGGTTTTCGACGCCTCCATCTTTACCTTCGGCGAAGGGACGGTCAATTGCTGCCTCAACGGAGATCCCAACGTCGAGCGTACGGTGATGCGTTGGGGCAATTACGATACCGTCTCAGGAAAGAGCGAGAGTTCAACCAACGATACCAGCGGCGTCCGGTTCACCTCGAGCGAAGTGCCGTCATCCATCGCCAGTTACTCGAACCCCGTTCCCTCTTCGCAAAGTCTCCCGGCTTCGTTCTATCTGGGTAGCCGGCCTGCATTTTGGTCAACACCCAGCGGCACGCCCTCCTATCCCGCGATCGGGCCGGATGTAACGGGCGGCAATATCGCCAATGTCGGTGGACATGCCTATATGATTCCGGCTCAGGTCTGCTTCTCCAATGTGATGGGCGGACCGGCGAATGGCGTCAGCAGTGTCCTGGCATTCAATGCCAGCAAATGCTATGGAACCACGGCCTCGACCCCTTCAAGCGACGCTCCCGCGCCTCCGTCGGGACTGCAGGTAACGATTCAATAGGTATCCGGTTCCGAGCTGGCGGTCAGAGGGTCTGTCCCGGCCGGGGCAGCCAGCTCCTTATAAGGATACCGACCAACCTACGGGAGTCGCAGCTTAGCCATCGGTCTTCTAGAGACAGTTGCCCGAAGCAGACGCCATTCAGCCACGATTAGTGGTTGAATGGTGTCGCTGTTTTAGGAAACCCCTTAACAAATCGGCGCCTGGGTAGACGTGACATCCGTTGCCGCCGGGAAAGACGAAAGCTGAAAATCCACCGACGACATGAAGAGAACAGCGGTAGTAACCGGGTCAGAGGGATTCATCGGTTCTCACCTAGTCAGGTTTCTCGCGGCAAAAGGTTGGAATGTAGTCGGGACGCACGCTTCCAGGAGCGTTCTGGCTCTGAAGGAGTGGCCGAACCTGCGTTTCGTTCACTGTGACTTACGCAACGGGCAGCGGTTGGCACGCATCCTGGCGGAAGCCGAAGCCAGCCACATTTTTCATTTGGGTGCTCAGAGTCTGCCGACCGTTTCCTGGGAAGACCCGGTCGGCACCTTCGAATCGAACGTGATGGGTTCGCTCCATCTCTTTGAAGCCGTACGTTACGCCAAGCGTCGTCCCGTGGTGGTATCTGCCTGCTCGAGCGCCGAGTACGGCCACGTACCGCCCGCGGCGATTCCGGTCACCGAAGATCAACCACTGCATCCGCTGCATCCTTACGGCATCAGCAAGGTATGTTTGGACTTGATCGCCCGGGAATACTTTCTCGATTACGGCATTCCCACCGTGAACATCCGCCTGTTTAACACCACGGGTCCCGGCAAGACAGACGATGCTCCGTCCGACTTTGTACGCCAGTTGGCGCGGATCAAAAATGGTCTGCAGCGTCCGGTCATGGAAGTGGGAAACCTGAAGCCTCGCAGGGCATTCCTCGACGTCAACGACACAGTTCGCGGGTTTTATCTTGCGGCGCAGAAGGGCAAGCGCGGCGAAGCGTACAACCTGTGTGCGACGAAGACCTACGAAATCGGCGAAATCCTGCGCACTGCGATTCGCCTGTCCGGCGTAGAGGTAGAGGTCAGGGCCGCTTCCCATCTGATGCGCCCGTCGGACGAGAAGATTATTTTCGGCAGCACGCAGAAGATTCGCCGCGACACGGGTTGGAAGCCGCAGAAAACCATCGGCGAGACTCTGTCATCCATGTTGGACTTTTGGAACCGCCACTTTTTTCCGCAAAAGGGCCGCTGACCGTCGTTTGAGACGATCCGCAGTTCAGAAATCGGAGTTCAGAAATCCTGTGCGCTGCCTCTTGCAAACCAGAACCGGGTTTGAGGGTGCTCTGTGGATGATTTGATGGCGAACACCAAGGCGGTCCTGCTGGTAGGCGGGTTGGGCACCCGATTGCGCTCCGTTTTGCCTTCTACGCCTAAACCGATGGCTAAGGTCGGAAAGCGACCGTTTTTGCAGCTTCTGATCCACCAGCTGCGCTCGCAGGGGATCCGCCGCCTGGTGCTGTCGACCGGGTATCTGGCCGATGAAATCGCGAACGATTTCGGTGATGGCAGCAGCTTTGGTGTCTCCATCGAGTACTCCAAGGAGGATTCGCCGCTTGGTACGGCCGGCGCCATCAAGCACGCGGCGCCCTTCCTCCATGGCCTCGATCATTTCTTCGTGGCCAATGGCGATTCCTTCATGCAGGCCGACTTCCGGCAATTGCTCGAGGTTCATTGCCAGGCCGGCGTCCTGCTTACGCTGGCGGTGACCCGTGTAAGAAACCAGGGCCGCTACGGCACGGTCAGCACCCTAGAAAACGGCTTAGTAAGCGCTTTCCTCGAGAAGACGGTCAACCAGGAACTGGGACTCATAAACACGGGGATTTACGTCTTTGACCATCAACTGCTCTCTATGATTCCCGATGGCCCGTCGAGTCTGGAAAAGGATGTCTTTCCCGCCTTGTTGCCCCGCGGGGTGCGGGCGGTCGAGCAATCAGGGCTGTTCATCGACATAGGGATTCCTGAAGATTACGCACGCGCGCAGGAGATGGTCGACGTGCTTTATCGTGCCGCAAGCGAGGCCAGGGACCGGGATAAAGGTAATACTCCATTGGAAAACCGACCGGCAATTCGTGCCGATTAGCGCCTGTAATTTGCGTACATTCGAAGGAGGGCCCGTCGGAGGAAGCATGGACCAGGGAACGGAGTTTCAGAACCAAGTTCGCAATGCGATTGCGGCGTCCATTGCGGCGAAACAACGGCTGCTCGCGGATGGGCAAATCGTTTCCACGCTGGCCCGCGTCAGCCAGATCCTGGTCGAAGCACTGCGCAATGGGAACAAACTCATGGTGTTCGGCAACGGCGGAAGCGCCGCCGATGCCCAGCACATCGCGGCGGAGTTTGTCGGCCGTTTCGCTTTCAACCGCCCGGCTTTGCCGGCTTTGGCGTTGTCCGTCAACACCTCCTGCGTTACCGCGATCGGCAACGACTACGGATTCGATCTGGTTTTTGCGAGGCAAGTGGAGGCGCTTGCCCGACCTGGGGACGTTGCGGTTGGAATTTCCACCAGCGGAAATTCACCGAACGTCATTCGCGGCCTCGAAGCGGCCGGCGGAATCGGACTGCACACCGTGGGGTTTTCCGGGGCTGCGGGAGGCAAGCTCAAACAGATCGCGGATTTCTGCCTTTGTGCTCCGTCCGAGGAAACGCCGCGCATTCAGGAATGCCACATTCTTATGGGGCACATCCTGTCTGAAATCGCCGAGCGGGAGATCTTCAAGCCCGCCTAGAGAGACGCTTGCCCTCGGGCAAGGGCCCCTACTTGTGCTGGTTCGTGGCACTGGTACAGATTAGGCCTAATATCTTGCACGCATGACGCCTAATATACTGACCGAGTGAAAACCTGGTCCTCGGCCTGCTGACGAGGACCTTCCGAGACGGAACCCAGTTCGAGCGCACGAAGCGCCTGGCGGCTGCTGCGCTGCAGGGTCTATTGCGGGTTGGAAAACGATGATTTATCGCGTCGATCCGTTAAATGACGTGCGATGGACGGAATTTGTCGAGCGCCACCCCAAGGCCACCGTCTTCCATTCCGTAGGCTGGCTGCGGGCGCTCCACACTACCTACGGCTATGAACCGCTGGCCTACACTACGTCGCCGCCCGACCAGGAATTGCAAAACGGGCTGCTTTTCTGCCTCATAGACAGCCGGATCACGGGCCGCCGCCTGGTCTCCTTGCCGTTCACCGACCACTGTGACCCCCTTTGGGATTCCAGCGAAAGCTGGATCGAAATGCTCGGATTTCTGCAGAAGGCGCTGCGGCAGGAAAAGCTCAAATATCTGGAACTTCGTCCAACCAGCGGAGATTTCGGCACTGCGAACGGCGCGGCCAGTTTCCTGCCGACCGCGAAATTTTTTCTGCACACTCTAAGCCTGGTTCCGTCGTCCGCCGAACTGTTCCGAGGGTTCGACAAGAACTGCGTTCAGCGGCGCGTCGGGCGAGCCGAACGAGCGCATCTTGAGGAACGCAGCGGGAGGTCGGAAGAGCTTCTGAAGGATTTCTTCCAGCTGTTCGCGCTGACGCGGGGGCGGCTGCACCTGCCGTTTACCCCGATTGACTGGTTTCGCAACCTGATCCGGCACCTCGACGATGCGGTAACCATTCGAGCGGCGTACAAGCAGGGTAGTCCGATCGCTGCGGTACTGACGTTGAGTTTCAAGGAAACCGTGCATTATAAATACGGCTGTTCCAACGCCCGTTTCAATCGCTTCGGCGCCATGCCTTGGCTCTTATGGAGGTCCATCGCCGAGGCCAGAAGCAACGGAGCGGCAACCTTTGACTTGGGAAGAACCGAAGCGGATAACCCCGGGCTGCTGGCTTTTAAGAACCATTTCGTTCCGCAACCCCAGTCTCTGACTTATTGGAGATATCCCGACGCCGGCTCTCTTGATTCCCTGTACGGATGGAAACTGAGAGCGGCCAAACGCATATTCTCCTGTTTTCCCAATAGTTTCTTAAGGATTATTGGCCGATCGACGTATCGCCATATCGGGTGAGCGGTACCATGGACGGCTTTCCAGCTAGTCTTATAATCTGGCGACAATAAACCACTTGTTTTTCCGAGATCCGCTAAAGGAAGCAGGCGCTCGATCCGTGTTCCAAATCCTGCTGGATTACTACCGTTTTCCCGCGTGTTTTACGGACGGGGTCGCCCTGACAGTCGACCGCGCGTCAGAGGTCGGTTTTTTTCAATTCGGTCCGGCGACCGTCTGTTACGGGCGGAGTCGGTGTGGAGTTGCGCCAAGCCTGGCCGGCGCTACTCAGTTCGACGCCGCGAAGGCGGTGCGCTGCGATCGCGGCGCTTTGAGCCTGCCCTTCAGTTTCGACGAGGTAATCGACAACCTGCGCCTCGAGCGGTACAGGAACGGCATGGCTCTCGGGAAGGAATTGTTCGGGGTAAGCACCGCGATTCGCAAGCTCTATTACCTGTTCAGGGAGGGCCTGTCGGTCCGAGTTCGCCGGAGACTGCAAAAAATATACTTCCGAGATTGGGAAGATCTTCCGTTCCCGTCCTGGCCCATGGACTTCACCGTGGACAATCTGCACGAAGCGTTCCTGCGTTTGCTGATGGAGAGTTCCGGCATCACCAAGATCCCTTTCATCTGGTTTTGGCCGGACGGTTCCTCGAACAGCCTGATGATGACCCACGATGTAGAAACGGCCGTGGGCCGCGATTTTACCTCCGGCTTAATGGACTTGGACCAGTCCTATGGAATCAAGGCGTCCTTTCAGGTTATTCCGGAAAAACGCTATGAAGTTCCGGATGAGTACGTGCGCGGGATTCGCGCGCGCGGCTTCGAGGTCAATCTGCACGACCTCAATCACGACGGGAATCTGTATCGGGAAAGAAAGGAATTCGAATCGCGGGCATCCAGGATCAATGAATATCTGCGCCGATATGAGGCCCGGGGATTTCGCGCCGGCGCCATGTACCGCAATCAGGATTGGTATGAGGCTTTTGAATTTTCCTACGATATGTCCGTTCCGAACGTCGCGCATCTCGAACCGATGCGAGGTGGCTGCTGCACGGTGATGCCCTATTTCGTTGGCAAGATCGTTGAGCTCCCTCTGACCTTGGCTCAGGACTATTCCCTGTTTCACATCATGGATGACTATTCGACCGACTTGTGGAAACAGCAGTTGACGCTGCTGAAAGAGCGGAACGGGCTGATGAGCTTCATCACGCACCCCGACTACCTGGTCGAACGCCGCGCACGCGACGTCTATGAGGCCTTGCTCGACCACCTGCGCCAAATGGTCCGAACCGAGCAGATATGGGTGGCTTGCCCGGGCGAAATCGACCTGTGGTGGCGGGCGAGGCGCGATATGAAGTTAATCCCCAGCGGGGATGGGTGGGAAATCGTCGGACCGCAAAAAGAACGGGCTCGCTTGGCGTACGCCATATGGGATGGCCACCGGCTCCGCTATGAGCTCGCCAGTCACTCTCCCCGAGAGACTGCACGCTCCTGATGCGCTTCGGGCAACAGGTCGGGTTTCGCTCGGTTTTTTGGCGCTCGATTTGCTTAATCTGTACCTACTTCGAGGGTTCGGTCCGGCGGCGTCGAAGATTTGCCGGGACACACCTAAAACACCCTAAATTCATCCTGTGTTTGTGCGGATCGGAGAAGGAATGAGTAACGGAAAGTTGACTGACTGCGAAGCGGTGGTGCTCGGAGCAGGTCCTTACGGCTTGTCTGCCGCCTCGCACCTCAAGGCAACCGGCGTCGACGTTCGGGTTTTCGGCAAGCCTATGGACTTCTGGGCGGACAAAATGCCTGCCGGAATGCTGCTTCGCTCCCCGCGCGTCGCATCCAATATTTCAGATCCGGAACGTCGCACGACGCTCGACGCCTATGAATCCTTGGCAGTCGTCCCGGCTCGTGCTCCCGTTGCGCTCGAGACATTTGTCGACTATGGGCGCTGGTTTCAGCGGCAATTGCTGCCGGACTTGGACCAGCGGGAAATCGTGGCCGTAAACCGCAATGAGCGTGGCTTTAGCGTAGCGCTTCGAGACGGAGAACAGTTCCACTCGAAGAACGTGGTAATCGCCGCCGGGATCGGCCCCTTTTTGCGTATACCTTCCGAGTTTGCCTCGCTGCCGTCTTCGCAGCTCTCTCATTGCTATCAGGGCTGTAACCCCAAGGGATTTCTGAAAAGACGCGTCGCCGTGATCGGTGCCGGGCAGAGCGCCCTGGAATGCGCGGCCCTGCTGCATGAAGCCGGCGCCGAGGTCGAGGTGATTGCGAGAATTTCCGAATTGCGCTGGATTGGCCAGCATCCCTGGCTGCACCGGCTTGGCCCCATCTCTTCGATGTTGTACTCGAGCCACGACGTAGGGCCGGCCGGAATCAGCCGCATGGTTGCGGCGCCGAAGCTAATGACGCAAGTCCCGTTGCAGCTGCGGGACAAAATCAGAAAGCGCGCCGTCCGACCCGCGGGCTCGCAGTGGCTCAAGGCCCGGATCAAGAATATATCCATCTCGACCGGAAGATTGGTTGCGGCTGCGAAGGCAGTCGGGACCGAAGTGGAATTGAAGCTGGACGACGGAAGCCGTCGGGTTGTCGACCACGTTTTGTTAGGGACGGGGTACGCGGTGGACGTCGCGAAGTACAAGTTTCTATCTCCCGAACTGGTCAGTCGCTTGGATCTGCAGGACGGATACCCCATCTTGAAAGCCGGGTTTGCCAGCTCCGTTCCCGGGCTTCACTTCATTGGGGCGACGGCCGCCCGCACCTTTGGTCCCTTGCTCTATTTTGTAGCCGGCACCGAATTCACTTCGAAGGAACTGACGTCCCACTTTCGCCGCGAACGATCGCGCTAAGCGCCCAAGCGAGTCTTTAACGATGGAGAAACCCCGCAAACCGATGCCAGCCGAGAGGCCGTCCGCCCCGGCAACCGAAACCGTCGGCGCCGTAGTCATCGGAGGAGATCATCCCGGGCTGGCCATTGCTCGCAGCCTGGGCCCGCGAGGCATTCCAGTCTTTGTCATCGACGATCAGCATTCCATTTCGAAGTTCTCGAGATACACAACTCGCGTCGTGCGCGTGGACGATCTGCGCGACCCGCAAAAAACCGTCGACTCCGTGCTCGAGATTGGGCATCGCTATGGCTTGAAGGATTGGGTGTTATTCCCGACGCGCGACGAAACGGTGATGGCCTTCTCTCGCCATCGCGAACGATTGGCCGAGTTCTTTCGCGTTACGACTCCCGCATGGGACAGTACCCGCTACGTCTGGGACAAGTACAACACCTACAAGCTTGCCGAACAGATCGGAATTCCCTCGCCCCGGACCTGGAATGTCGGTTCGAAAGAGGAACTTGCCTCGCTCTACTGCAGGTTGCCGCTGGCCATTAAGCCCGCGATCAAGGAAAACTTCTTTTACGCGACCGGCGCCAAGGCCTGGCGGGCGGAAACCCCGGACGAGCTCAATGCGCTCTTCGATGCGGCGGCTCACAACATCCAGACCAGTGAAATCATGATCCAGGAGATCATTCCCGGAGACGGTAACTGCCAGCTCTCCTATTGCGCGTTTTTCCGGGACGGCGCCGCCCACAGCACGCTGACCGCTAGACGTCTGCGCCAGCATCCGCGCGAATTCGGCCGCGCCGCAACCTATGTCGAGACGGCCGATCTTCCGGAGATCGAAGAACTGTCGCAACGGTTTCTGCGCGCCATCAATTTCTACGGGCTGGTTGAGGTTGAATTCAAGCAGGATCCGAGAGACGGCCAGTACAAATTGCTGGACGTGAATGCCCGGGTGTGGGGTTTTCACGGTCTCGGGCAGGTCGCGGGCGTCGATTTTCCCTATCTATTGTTCGCCGACCAGCTCGGCCGACATGCCGAACCGAGCCGCGGTCGGGCTGGTGTCGGCTGGCTGCGACTGTTAACCGACGTCCCCACTTCGCTCTCCGCCCTGGCCAAAGGGTATCTGTCGCTCGGTTCTTACATCCAGTCGATTCAAAGAACTGAAGTGGAATCGGTGTTTTCCTGGAGAGACCCTTTGCCGTCGCTTGCTGAATTTGCCCTGCTCCCCTACATCCTCAAAAGAAAGCTTTTCCACATCGCATCCTGAGCAGCGCCCGCGTAGCATTGACCCAACCGGCCGTTCGAGGGATCGATCCATTACAATGATGAAAACTTGTTCACTTTTCGTGACAATCCCTTTCCTAGCCCAGGTCGTACCAGCCTACCTAGTTCCAAGGGAGGGGCCCACCCGTTCCCCGATGTCTAACCCTTTCCGTATCATTGACGTACAGTAAAACCTGTAGGACGCCGGTGCACTTGGCTGGTTAAGCTGGCAGGCCGATTGCTCCTTTCTCGAAGGTATTCATGTGACTTTTGTGGCGGTAGCCTATCTGCAGGCGAA
>Ga0126370_10000369_pt1 | contig 18209 bp, 17 predicted proteins | sample PanSoiMetaPlot_3_FD_92586 | JGI IMG/M metagenome (GOLD analysis project Ga0126370, IMG submission 92586) | Tropical forest soil microbial communities from Panama - MetaG Plot_3 | ecosystem: Environmental > Terrestrial > Soil > Tropical forest > Bulk soil | place: Panama | collected 2016-02-17 | reverse complement strand
ATCGTGAGGGTTAAAGTCACCGGAACAAATGCGGTCCATGAAAGCTGGACGATTAAACCGGGGCCGGACGACCAGTGGTTCCTGAAGACCGAGACACTGGAAGAATGGGTGAAGAACCAGTATTCGACCTTTCCTGGCGACAATCGTTTTGAGTATGTGTCCATGGGGACGAATGGATTCAAGGGTACCGTCGCCGTCGGCCATGATGATGGGCATCCCGAAAAGATTTTTGGTGAGGCGGGAGGCGCTTATCGCATTCTCCCGAGCGGGCGCGCCGTGCTCATTGAGTGGTACCGATTGAATGTCGACTACGACAAAGCGAATGATTTTTCCTACCAGAACTACCTGCAGCCGATGCTGGCGTCCTTCCGGTTGCTTTCGCCAAGCGCAAAAAATTAGCTGATCGAGCCGCGCTAGCCTGCGGCTTCTACCTCTCAAACCTGAAGAGTGAAAGGCAAACATACGGGGTCAGTTTCCCAAGGCGAGGATCAGAACGATGCGAGGCGCCAGACGAGGCGCGTGGACCACACTTTTTGCGTGGTGAGCGGCGGGCGCCAGACGGCGAGGATTTGCGAGCCCTGATAGACGCGCTCAAACCCCTCTTCGGATTCCGAGACCGTCTCAATGGGCGCGACCCAGAATCCTTCCGCCAAAGGCGCGTGCAAAGCAGCGCGAACGCGCTGCCAGCCGTCTTCCAGGCGCAGGATGGGCGAAGGGAGCGTGCCGCTGAAGCGAAGATTCGCGTGCCCACTGGGAGTATCAAAGAAGCGGTCCGGCTCGGTGGGCGCCAGAAAGTTGATGACGGATTCGATGCCCACGGCCACGGGTTTTTCCAGAAGCTCTTTGAATTTGAGCTGGATTTCGCAGGCGACCTCGAAACCATTCGGGCACGGATTGAACGAAAAAGTTTTGAAGAGCAAAAGCCTCGGCGCCGTGGCTTTGGTTTTTTCATGGACCAGAAGCGAATCCGCACAAAACAGCTCGGCGCCGGCGGTAGAAGAATTTTTGACCGTGTAGGCGCTGCCGGCAAACGCAGCATCTTCACGCAGCTCGAGGCTTTCGTAATCCGCTTGCGTCCGCAATGGGTCGAAAATCAGGACGCGGAACGCGTGGCGCGGCCAGCGGTCGTAGCGAAGAAAGCGCTCCAGGCCAGGCTCCTTCACCCGGGTCTGCTCGTGAATGGAAACGGCTGCGCCAGTGGCGTCAGCCTTCCCGGCCTCGCGCAACCGCGTGTGGTAAGCCTCCGGCCGGCGAAACATCGAATTCACGAGCGCGGCAGCCGCGGGACGAAAATCGAGTGCAGCAATGGTTCCACCATCGCTCGGTTTCAATAGCGCCTGAAATTCCGGCGCCGTGAACAGCAGTTCGTTTGCGCCGTCCGCGTCGTAGTCGAGCATTTCGACGCGAGGCGCGCACGCGCCGGGCGTCAACTGGTCGGCGATGGCCTCCGCGCGGATGAGGTTGCGCGCTGGGTCTGTCCGGAGATGCGGCGCATAAATGCCTCCGAAAATTCCGTGCCAGTAAGCGTCGTTGCATTGCGCGCGAAGCAGCAAGTCACGCGCTTCCGAGAGATCAGCAGTTTGCTTCTCGCGTTCCTCACAAGCCGGGGCCGCAGCCGCGGCCGTAACACGCGCGGAAACATGCAACATTTTTTTGTGCAGCAGGTTGGACTCGGGATATTTGCGAAAGAAGCCACGCCACGAGGCACCGCGCAGAAACGTCAGCACCTCCGGGCGTGATTGGAATTCCTGGAGCACGGCGTGGAAGCGCTGCCGCACGCGCGTCGGAAAAACCCATTCCATCATTTCGGTATACGAAGCGGTGGGAAGATCGGCGCGGCCCAAAGGAGAATGTGAAGCAAGATATTCGCCAGGGGTGCAGACGTTGAGCCAATCGGAATTTTTCTCGAGCTCGGTAAAAAATTCGTCGAGCCAGCCGTCTTCGTAGCAAAGCTTGTGCGTGCCCGGCCAAACGCCGAATTTTTCCATGTCGTCACCCATGGCCGCCACGCCCCCGGGATGAACGTTGGCGGCTTCGCGCAAAAAGGTGATCACCTCTTCGACTTTGCCAAAAGGAACGATGTAGCGCAGTTTTTTCTGGCCCGGATAGAGCCACACGCTTTTCCCGCGGTCTTCCGCGATGTACGCGCCGAAAAGTTCTTCCGGCTCGAATCCGGCGGCGAGAAAGTGCATGTCATCCACCAGCGTGTAGGCAACATTCGCGTTGGCCAGCGCAGTGGGAAGCTGAGGCTCCCAAACGCGCTCGGCCAGCCAGGCGCCGGAGGGACGTTGTCCAAAATGTTTTTCCAGGTAGCTGGCCAAGCGGGTGATTTGTTCACACTGGTCTTCCGGTGGAATCGAAACCAGAATCGGCTCGTAAAAACCGCCGCCAACAAGCTCCACTTGCCCGGTCTGCACTAAGCTTTTGAGGCGGGAGAAATATTCGGGGCGGTACTTCTCGATCCAGGTGAGCAAGGGCCCGGAATAGTGAAGCCCCAAATGAACCTGTGGATGTTTCTCCATCTGTTGCAGGAACGGGAGATACGAATCGTTGTACGCTTTCTCAAAGACGTGGTCGAAATTTCCGCAGGGCTGGTGAGCGTGAATGAGAAGAGCAAGATGGAAGGTCTGCGGCATGGGGACAGTTTTTCTTTCTACTCAGCGCGCGCCAAATGACGGCGGCGGCCGACGAACTGCTCTTTGCTGTCCCTACCATGATAGCAAGCCGCACCGGTTTATGAATTCAAACCGCCGATGCAATGCAACAAATGCGTAACTCACGGCAGACTTGGAACGCGGTGTTGTGCGGGAAGGTTGCCATGCGACCCCGATCTGGCACGCGTTTGTGAAGCCGCGCAACAAAAGACGTGAACCGCGACAGAAGGCCAGGAAGATGGTCCAAATGGACGACCGGGGTCCACTCAAACGTAGTCGAAGAGGGTCATAAAACCAAAGTCCATGTGCAATTGCTGATGACAGTGAAACAAAGTCATGCCTGGATTGTCGGCCACGAAGTCCATTTCGGTTTCCTGGTAACCCCCCAGCATGACCACGTCTTTGAACACACCAGCAGTTGGCTTACCAGCAAGGCTAGTCAGTTCGAAGCTGTGGCGGTGCAAATGAATCGGATGTATGTCGTCGCTCGCATTGCGCATGCGAAGGCGATAACGTTTTCCCTGCTTCAAGTGAAAAGCGGCCGGCGCCGGTTCGTTGGTCATGGGATACGAAACGCCATTGATCGTCCAGCGGTTGAAACCCTCTTCTGCCGCGTTGTCTTTCGCAAAAGTCATTTCGATGGTCTCGTCGGCGGGCGGAGCCGTGGCACCGGGTTTGGCGAACCGCCTGTAGTTCCACTTGAATGCGGGCGGAGCAATCCATTGCGGCTTCCCGGTGCGACCTGCGTACTCGACCACGATTCCCATGCCATGTCCGCGATCGCCATCGTCGAGATCACCCAGAATCCAGACACCAGGATGGTTCATGTGCACCAGCGCCGAAACGCGTTCTGCTGTGCCAATCCACAGAACAGGAACGTTCGCTGGATTCGGAACCGGGTTGCCGTCCAAAGCAAGCATCTGGAACGAGTGGCCCGGCAATGCCAGGCTGCGAATTTCGGTAGCGCTCCCATTCAAGACGTGAAACAAAACGCGTTCGCCCTGTTTGACGCGGATTGGCTCCCCGTGCCCGAGCATTCGTCCGTTTATCGTGAACGAGCGGTAGCCGACTTCATATCCATGGGGCATGCCTTTCGCGAGCGACGCCTTCATGGAGGACTCGCCGATTTCTTTCAGTTGTTTGTTCGGTTCCGCAGGAAAGAGAAAATCTTGCGGCATGTCGCCACCGCGGCTGAATGTGGGCTCAAATTCCTTGAGCACGAGAAAGACCTCGCGGTCATAGCGGTCAGGCTCCTGAGCCGGCTCGATGTACACCGGTCCGACTTCTCCACCGTATTGGCCGGCGGCCAGATTGGCGCCCGCACGATTGTGGGTGTGATAAGAACGGAAGCCAGCAGGATTTGGCGTGAACGCAATTCGCCGCTTGCCGTGAGCGGGAATGAACGGCGTGCCCTCTTCAGCTGAGCCGTCCACATCGACTGCGACTTTCTGACCATGCCAGTGAAGCTGCTCCGGTGCGTCCGTTTCGTTGTAAATGTCAACGGTGACCGGCCGGCCCTCCTTGAAGCGAAGCAGCGGTCCGGGACACTGGCCGTTGTACGTGATCGCAGAGATGATTCTCTTGGGCGCGATCTCGATGGGGGAAGCTTTGATGTGCAGCGTGTAATCCGCTACTTGATCCTCCGCCGAAAACATGGAACCCAAGAACGCGCTGGCGAAACGATTTGCGCTCGCAACTCCGATGCCGACGCCAACGCGAGACACGAACTCACGCCGAGAAAGAATTGGAAAACGCATATTCAGCACCGCGAGAAAATCATAATACCCCGCGACGAGTCAATCAGCGCTGCGAATCTCGCGCGCAGATTTTCGCCTGTGGCGTCAAGGGTTGTGCTTGAGGATCCAGTCGGAGATGGCTGTAAGGACTTCGGGGGCGAAGGTTTCCTGGATTCCGCCGTACTCCATGGGTGAGCCGGTGGGGGCGTGCTGGAAGAGATGGTTCAGGCCGGCGAGCTCATGAGTCTGAAAGTCCTTGTTGCCGCCTTCCTGGAGGGCCTTTTGGATTTCCGCGAGATTTTCTTTCGAAGCGATTTGTACATCCTTGTCGCCGTTAAGGGCCAGAACCGGACAGTGTGTTTTCTCCAAAGCGGGAGCAGGATCGTAATCTAGAAAAAACTGAAACCACGCGGAGGTCATCATGCGCGCCTGAGGCTTGAGCGTGTTCGCAGGCAACGTGGTGCCCATGCCGGTAGAATCGACCAACTCGGTCAGCTTGGTTTCAAGAACTTCCGGATCTTTTTCCTTGCGCGCCAGCGCGTAGGACTGCAAATTGAAATCCCGCGCTTTGGCGATGCGATCGTCGTCGAAGCCGGCACCCTTTAGAATCATCTCAGACTGAAGCAGCATGATCTGCTCGCCTTTCAGGCCGGGGGCCGCAAGCAGGACCACCCAGGCAACATCTGAGGAGCGCGAGGCAACCATGGGAGCAATGAGTCCGCCCTCACTATGGCCGATAAGGCCGATTTTCTTCGCGTTGATTTCTTTTCGGGATTTCAGGTAGTCGAGCGCTGCGTTTGTGTCGCTGGCGAAATCTTCGGTGGTGGCCTGCTCGTAGCTGCCGGTGGATTTGCCGACCCCTCGCTTGTCGTAACGAAGGACGGCAATGCCTTTGCGGGCGAGGTGATCGGCAAGCACGAGAAAGGGACGATGCCCAGCTACATTTTCATCGCGATCGTGAGGTCCCGAGCCGGCGATGAGAATGGCGGCAGCAAACGGGCCCGAGCCCGGGGGAAGCGTCAGAGTCCCTGCAAGCGACACTTGCGCTTTGGGATTCGTAAAAGTGACTTCTTCTTCGCGATAAGGATAAGGCTTCTTGGGATTTTGAGGCCGTACGAGCTCGACCAGTTGATCAGAGCGCTGAAAATTCAGGTTGTGGGTAATGCCACCCTGCGTCCAATTTCCGGTAATGGCACTTTTTGCGGCGTTTAAAGTGCCTTCGTACACGCCCTGTACACCGGGAATCTCGAAATGAAAGACGGTCAGCTTCTGGCTGACGTTGGCGGCCGAAAGACCGCTGATGCCTTGATCGGGGCTGTCCAGTGCGGCAACGAGGCGCTTCTGATCGTCGTGCGTAACATGCAGTTGAAAGCGCAAGCGCAGGCCGTTGGCTTCCATCGCGCCCTGCCATACGCCTTCGACGCTGGCGACGGCATCGCCCGGCTTTTTCGCCCCGGCTCCCGCGGCTTGACGGTGAAAAGAAAGAGGAAGTTTCGCATTGCTCTGAGACCAGGTGCCTTGAATCCCCGCGTGGTCCGCGGAGAGTTTCCCTTCAAATTGAGCGCCGACGGAGGAGACACTGAAGTGGACGCCGGAATCGTTTTGCGTTAGGGCCGTAACTTCGATTCCGTAGACGCTTTGGTCGAGGCTATCGATCGTGGCTTTGAACCATCCGTCTTGCGATTTGGCAACGTGCAGTACGAGATGCAAAACAGCAGCTTCCGTATGAAGAGAACCGGCCCAATTGCCTTCGAGAGTGGCCGGACTGTGTGGAGGCTGCGCTTTGTGGTTCGTGGCCGTCTGAGCGAAGGCTCCCGAAACGAACATCGTGGAGAAAAGCAGAAATGCAGGCGCTACTACAAAGCAACTGCGAATGGCCTTCAAACAAAACCTCCCCACAGGCAGATTTAATAGTAGATGATTTTGCGAGGAAAAGAGTTGGCGTGGGCAGAAGCGCCTCAAGTCACCTTCACTTGCCCTGCTCGAAAGTTGCCGAAACCGTACCTGGGCGAAACGCCGGTTCTCGGTGACAAGAAAAAGGCGGCACGCTAGGCGCCGCCTGGAAGGCCTGCAAAAACAGCACAAAAAACCGACTACTTGCCGCGCTTGGCGTACCAGTCGGCGTTGACGGGGGTGAAGCTGGCCCACTTTTCCGGCAAATCTTCCAGTGCAAAAATGGCGGTCACCGGGCAAACCGGCACGCAGGCGCCGCAATCGATGCATTCCGTCGGATGGATGTACAGCTGCGTTTCGGCAGCAAACTCCGGCTCATCTTTGCGCGGGTGGATGCAATCCACCGGGCAGACATCCACACAGGCGGTGTCTTTTGTGCCGATGCAAGGTTCGGCGATCACGTAAGCCATTCGAGGTCTCCTTTATGAAACTTCAGGCCGGGCTCTGAGTGCAATCGGCACTGCCGGCAAAAATGTCCTTATATCATGAGGCCGCTTGAAGCGACAAGCGGCTACCGGTCATTGTACGCGGGGGGAATGAGTTTCTCAACCGGGAGGGCAATGGATAGAATGAGAGTGAGAGGAACGAACATGAAATTGAGAAACGGGTTGGCGGTGCTGTGCTTTCTGGCTGCAGCAAGTGCGTTAGCCGCGCCGCAAACGGTGAAAAAGGCTGTGCCACGCGATCCAGAACTGATCGACGGACAGGGATATCAAAAACTGGTGCAGCAATATCGCGGAAAACCGCTCCTCGTGAACTTCTGGGCGACGTGGTGCGAACCTTGCCGCGACGAGTATCCCATGCTGAATGAACTGGCGAAGCTTTATGCACCTCAAGGGCTGAAAGTGATGGGAGTAAACATGGATCAGGACGGCGATTTAATACTGATGAGGCGGTTCATTGCACGCTATAAGCCGGTATTTCCCAACTACCGGAGGAATCCAGCCGAAAACGAAGAGCCGTTTCGTTTGGCAGTGCTGCCAGGATGGAGCGGCTCGCTGCCAATTTCCGTTTTTTATGGGAAAGATGGGCGTCAGGCAGGAAGTTTTGTTGGGGAGCGCGATCGGGATGCGTACGAAGGAGCGATTCGCTCGCTGCTTGGTTCGGGGTCGAATTAGTTTCTCAGGTGTTGCGGCCTCCACTGCGCCGCGGTTTTTCACGGGGAGTTCTTCTTGGAGGACGTTTGTGTTCAACACTAAAGGGAATCGCATCACTTATTTTGGCCACAGCACGTTCTCGTTGACGACGCCCTCAGGACAGGTGGCTCTAATCGATCCCTGGGTGATGACCAACCCTTGGTGTCCTGAAGAATTAAAGAATTTGAAGCGGCTGGATGCGATTTTCCTGACGCACGCGCACACCGACCATTTCGGGGACTTGCTGGAACTGGCCAAGCAGCATCGGCCCAAAATGGCCGCGATGTTCGAGACGTGCCTGTGGATCGAGAGCAAAGGCTTCGAGGAAGAAACCTGCCCGATGGGAAAAGGGGGCTCGCAGAAAATCGGCGATTTTGAAATTACCATGACGCACGCGTTTCATTCGAATTCGATTGAGGAAAACGGCGTGCGGCTCTATGGCGGCGAGCCTGCAGGATTTATCATCCGAATGCCAGGAAATTTCACGGTGTACCATGCCGGAGACACGGCTTTGTTTGGCGACATGAAACTGATTGGGGAACTTTACAAGCCGGATGTGGCGATGCTGCCCATCGGCGACCGGTTCACGATGGGCCCGAAGGAAGCGGCGTATGCCATCCGGCTGCTGGGCGTGAAGCACGTCATTCCCATGCATTACGGCACGTTTTCTTTTTTGACTGGAACCGTGGAAGCGTTGCGGAGCGAGGCGACAAACATCAAAGGACTGAAGATTCACGCGCTAAAGTCTGGAGAAATCCTATGATTCGCAGCGAGAATTTGCGCAGCGGGTACATTCAGGACGACGTCGAAGAATATTTGTACAACCTGCTCCCGGAGCGGGATCAGGTTGTAAAAGAAATGGAAGACTACGCCGAGGAGCACAAGGTTCCCATCATTGGCCCGGCCGTAGCGCGTTTGCTTTCGCTGCTGGTGCAGGCTTCCGGCGCAAAACGCATCTTTGAGATGGGTTCGGCGATTGGATACTCGACGGTCTGGCTTGCACGCGCCGCCGGAGCACAAGGAAAAGTCTTTTACACGGATGGAGACCCGGAGAAGGCAAAACGGGCGCAGGTGTACTTCCGGATGGCGGGGGTAGCGAAGCGTGTGGAAGTCCAAGTTGGAGACGCGCTGGCACTGGTCAAAAAGACGCCCGGCAAGTTGGACCTGGTTTTCATTGATGTGGACAAGCAGCAATACCCCGCCGCACTAACAGCAGCGCTGCCAAGGTTGAAGCGGGGCGGATTGCTGGTTGCGGACAACACGCTTTGGTCGGGCAAAGCGGCGCGGCCTGCCGCGAACGAGGACAAAGACACGAAAGGCATACAGGAATTCAATCGCGAGGTGTACAAGTCAAAAGAACTTTATCCCGTGCTGATTCCACTGCGCGACGGCGTGACTGTCTGCGTAAAGCAGTAGGGCGGGTGCGATTGGCTAGGAGCGAAAGAAATTGCGGAGCATGAAGCCGACGTTGGCGGGGCGTTCGGCCAGCCGGCGCATGAAATAGGGAAACCAGTCGTTGCCAAACGGGATGTAAATGCGCATGCGGAATCCGTCCTTTACAAGTTGGCGTTGCAAATCCGTGCGCACGCCATAGAGCATTTGAAACTCGAAATCGTCCTTGGAGATTCCCTTGGAAGCGGCGTAGCGAATCGTGGCTGCAATCATGTGCGGATCGTGCGTGGCGATGCCGTGATAAAAGCCGCTGGGAAGCAGGAGTTGCATCAGGCGGATGTAGTTGGCGTCAACGTCGGCTTTCTTGGGAAAAGCGACGTCTTCCGGCTCCTTGTAAGCGCCTTTGCATAAGCGGATGCGGCATCCGCATGCCAGAAGCTCGCGGACGTCCTTCTCGCTGCGGTAAAGATACGACTGAATGACCGTGCCCACGGCGGGATTGCGCGGGCGAACGAACTTGACCAGGTCGATGGTGCGCTGCGTGTAGACCGAGCCCTCCATGTCGATGCGCAGAAAATTGTCGAAGCCTGCCGCCCGCTCGGTGATGGAAAGCACCAGACCGGTGCAGAATTCCGTGTTGATGTCCAGTCCAAGCTGGGTGAGCTTGCAGGAGACGTTGGCTTTGATTTTTTCCTGAGCGACGGCCTCAAAAATCTCGAGATAGGCGTCGCGGGAACGCTGTGCGTCCGAGGTGTTGGCAACGTTTTCGCCCAGGTAATCCAGGCTCGCCGCCATGCCTGCTTCGTTGCAGCGGCGGGCGGCGGCAATAGCTTCCTCTAGCGTCTCCCCGGCAACGAAACGGCGCGCCATGCGGCGCGAGGTCCCATTGGAAGTGACCCAAGTACCGACTTTCTTGTTTGCGGAAAGCTTTAGAAGCGCGGATCGCAGCATTCCGGTTAATTATCGCAGGCCGCGCGGGATGACACTAGTGTTTATGCTCTTCGAGAAACTTTTCCGCGTCGATGGCTGCCATGCAGCCAGAGCCCGCGGCAGTGACGGCCTGGCGGTAGCGGTGGTCCTGCACGTCGCCGGCAACGAATACGCCGGGAATCGAGGTCAGGCTGCCGTGTTTGGCAAGCAGGTAGCCGTTCGAGTCCATATCCAGCTTGCCTTTGAAGACCGTGGAGTTCGGATCGTGTCCGATGGCCACAAACACACCATCGAGAGCAAGTTCGCGCGTCTCCTTGGATTCCGTGTTACGCAGGCGCATGCCCTCGACGAGACCTTTGGGAGCGAGAATTTCGTCCACAACGAATGGCGTGACAAATTCGATTTTTTCGTTCTTCCTGGCGCGGTCGATCATGATTTTCGAGGCACGAAATTCGTTGCGACGATGAACCAAGTAGACCTTGCTGGCATAACGTGAAAGGAAGTTTGCTTCTTCCATCGCAGAGTCGCCCCCGCCGATAACGGCGATAGGTTTGCCACGGAAGAAATAGCCATCGCACGTGGCGCAGGTGGAGACGCCGTGGCCAATCAGCTCGCGCTCTCCTTTCAGACCGAGCAGGCGGGCCGAAGCGCCTGCCGCGACGATCAGGGCCTCCGCTTCGTAAGTATGTTTCCCTGCCGTGATTTTGAAGGGGCGCTCGCGAAGGTCCACTTCCGTGACGGCGCCAGCTTTGAATTCGGCGCCAAATTTCTGCGCTTGTTTGCGCATGTTTTCGATAAGTTCCGGGCCCAGGATGCCATCCGGGAAGCCGGGAAAATTCTCGACGTGCGTGGTAAGGGAAAGCTGGCCGCCGGGCTCGTGGCCATCAAGAACGAGGGGCTTCAGGTTCGCGCGCGCAGCGTAAATCGCCGCAGTGAGTCCAGCGCAGCCGCTGCCGATAATTACGACATTGTGCATTCGCGTTTTCTCCAGCCATTAGATTCCGCATTGCGCCCGCCGGATACAGCGGACGTATTGTAGCATTCCGGACTCAGCGTCTCGGAATCCGCTGAAGCCAATTTGGAGAGACTTCTTCCTTTGCGCTGCGTTGACCCGCAGAAATCGGCCTGCGTATAGTCCAGTAAAGGGTTGCCCGAAGAGAGGCTCACGATGGATCCACGCTACCCGATTGGAAATTTTGCAATGCCAGTGCAAATCACGCCCACGCGGCGGCAACAGGCGATGGACGAAATTGCGTCCCTACCCGGGAAGATGCGGGCGGCAGTGAAGGGCTTGAAAGACGCGCAGCTCGATACGCCTTATCGCGCAGGCGGCTGGACCGTGCGGCAGGTTGTGCATCACGTCCCGGATAGCCACATGAATGCGTTCATCCGGCTGAAACTCGCGCTCACGGAAGATAAGCCGACGATCAAAGCGTACGATGAAGCGGAGTGGGCGAAGCTGGAGGATGCGAAGTCCACGCCGATTGAAGTGTCGTTCTCGCTTCTAACGGCCGTTCACGATCGCTGGGATAGGATTTGGCGGTCGCTCAAGGCGGAGCAGTTCGCACGGCCGCTGATTCACCCGGAGAGCGGTGAGCGAAACGTCGACTGGATTCTCTTTCTCTACGAGTGGCATGGCCAGCATCACACGGCGCACATCACGGAGTTGCGCAAGCAAAAAGGTTGGTGAGCAAAAATTTGTAAGTCGTGAGTTTCAAGTTTTCTCTTCCAATCCAAAATCTCTTCGTTCCGCTGTTCGTCTCGCATCGTCACTTTGCCCTTCGGCGCCGCGCGGAGTGGCGTGGCGCGGTCTGGCTCGTGTAGGATGATTCGGCACACGCAACACACAAGGAGAACGCATGGGCCGAGCGGCAGGAACGTACGCCATCTTTGAAACTTCGCAGGGAAATATTGTAGTGCGGCTGCTTGAAAAAGAGGCACCCAAGACGGTCGCCAATTTCGTGGGGCTGGCGGAAGGCACGAGGGAATTCACCAACGAAAAGACCGGGCAAAAAGAAAAACGGCCGTTTTACGACGGGCTGATTTTTCACCGCGTCATCCCGGACTTCATGATTCAGGGCGGCTGCCCTCATGGCAGCGGGATGGGCGGACCGGGTTACAAATTCGCCGATGAGTTTCATCCGTCGCTGAAGCACTCGAAGGCGGGATTCCTGTCCATGGCCAACTCCGGCCCAAACACGAACGGCAGCCAGTTTTTCATTACTGTGGCGCCGACACCCTGGCTTGATAACCGCCACACGATTTTTGGCGAGGTTGTGGAAGGTCAGGACGTGGCCAACAAGATCTCGAACGTGTCACGCGATTCGGGCGACCGCCCGCGAACTCCCGTCGCCCTTAAAAAGCTGCATATCGAACGCGTCGCGTGATTGAAAGCGAAGGCAAGCCATGCTGACGCCGGAGCGGCTCCTGGGGTTCATGATCGAGCTGATTTTCGTGATGCTCGGCGGACTTCTCGTGTGGCTGGGTCTCCGTGGCCCCCTTTCTGGGCGAATCGTTGACCGGCACAGCGTGAGCTGGCTGATTCTGGGCGTGGCGCTGACTCTTTGGGGCTTGCGCGCGCTCTATAAGCCCGGTCAGTGGTGGCGACGCTGGGAAAACTGGACGCGCGGACTTTCTCTGGTGCTCCTGGGAACCCTGATGCTCGCGATGATTCGCGTTCCTTTCTCATGGGTCGAGCCGATGCTCATGGCCGCGGGAATGGTGCTCGTGATTCGCGGAATCGTGTCCTCGGCGTTTCTTCTTCGGCCTCGCTGAAGGAAGCTTTGCGGTTGAAGGTAGATTTTTCTCCCGAACCGGACGATTCCTCCTCTTTTCTTTCTCTTCTTGATTATAATCCGCCGTACCGCGGCCCTCCCAAGACTTTGCTGCGCTGGGCCGCCATTCACCTTCATCAAAAAGCAAAGGAGAAAGATCGTGCTGAAGGAATTCAAAGAATTTGCCATGCGTGGCAACGTGTTAGACATGGCGGTCGGCATCATTATTGGGGCGGCTTTCGGGAAAATCGTATCGTCGCTGGTGGAAGACGTTCTCATGCCCCCCATCGGGAAGCTTTTGGGCCACATGGATTTCAAAGATCTCTTTCTCAGCTTGGACGGCAATAGCTACGCCACCCTGGATGCAGCCAAAACGGCGCACGCAGTTACAGTAAACTACGGACTTTTTCTGAACACTGTGATCAATTTCCTCATTGTAGCATTCGCCGTGTTCATCCTGGTGCAACAGGTGAATCGATGGACGACGAAGCCCGCGCCAGCAGCGGCACCCACCACCAAGGAATGTCCGCAATGCGCGATGACCATCCCCATCGCCGCGAAACGTTGCGGCCACTGCACCGCGCAACTCTCCTAGCTAGCTAGTGGCCTAAACGTGTTTCCATTTCTGGGGAAAGAGTCTGCGGCGAAAGCCTAAGAGGATGGTTTGCGTGTGTTCTGATTTGTCTCGAGATGCTTGCGAAGACGGCAGACCACGTCATCTTCATGGCCATCTTCCATTTCCTTCTGAACTTCTTCCAAAGCGAAGTGAACCACGTCGTGGTGGTGCAACTCCATCGGCGAGACCAAATCGCTGAAACGCAGCCACAATCTGTGGAGAAGATTGATTTCGTTAGCCGTGAGGTTCGGAGCGTGGGGACCAAGCACTTTGTAGAGCTTGTCCCCGTTAGGCATGTGAATTTCCAGGTTGAACTGCGGCTTCGTGTCACCCAGCTTTTCCCATGCCTCGCCCACTTGCCGAGCTTGTTCCTCTGTGCTTTCTCTCGAAGAGTGTCCAAACACAATGGTGCTTGATTGGAGTGACGTCGCGGCGCGCAGAATGCCCTCAGCGAGATCGTTTGCGGCGACGACGGCAAGGCGGATGGATTTGCCGCGCTTCTCCGCCATTCCCAGCGCCTGCGAGAAAAGCTGCTGTTCGATGCCGCCAAACAGCTGCTCGGCTTCCAATTCATATTCGCCAGAGGCGGAGCGGCGCAATAGCCGCACGTGAAGAATGATCACGTCGCGTCTACCCGGTTTGACGCGGTCGAGGACATTGCCCAGGTGATATAGGGAATGGATGTTACTGACGGGCACTAGGATATTACCGGGACGCGCTCCCACGGCGGCGGGCGTCAGATCGCTTTCCATTTCCAGGTGGAATTGGTCCATCTCCACATGCGCGGCTGTACCGCGCCCGCGATGCGTAACCTTCTCCGAAATCGTGAAGACGATGAATAACAGGACGGAGAAAGTCACACCGGCGATAGTGGCGTCCACTTTGGTGAACAGGTTGATGACCGCGATCCCCAGCAGCACCAGGGTGATGAGTCCCAGGCCCAACGGGATTTCCACGCCGAATAGTTTGAAATTCAGGGGCACGCGATATTCGCGGTCGCCAGGGTGGGTATAGCGCAACACCAGTACCGCCATGCCCTTCATGGCAAAACTCCAAATCACTCCGAAGGCGTACAAGTTCGCAAGAAAGGTCACATTGCCGCGGCTGATGATGATGGTGACGATTTGAAGTGCGGCGATGATGTTGATGATGCGATGGGATGTACCAAAGCGGCGGTGCGGCTGTCGGAACCAGTCGGCTAGAACTCCGTCTTCAGAAACGCGGTTCAGCACGCCGTTCGAGCCGACGATGGCCGTATTCACGGCGCCGGCAAGGATAAGCGTTCCCACCACAACCACAAAGGCGTGGAAGACGAGCCGTATCAAGAATGGCCCCTCCAGGCTCATCGCCAGTCCGCCAATGAGATTTTCCAGGTAGTTCTGGCGAACGCCGTCGGGAATAATCATGACGGCAAAAAACGAAACCAGCGAAGTGAACACGAGGCTGTAAATGAAGATCACCAGCCCCGTCTTCTTCAGGTTGGGGAGCTTGGGACTCTCAATTTCGCGGTAGACCTGCGCCAGCGATTCTTCTCCGCTCATAGCCAGGACGGAATGACCGAGGCCGACAAAGACGGCGATGAGTGCGGCAAAATGCGCGAAATGTACGCCGTAGAGCCAGCCCATGGCGTTTGCCTCGAGTTTCAAATTCTTCGGATGAGGCAGCGGAGGAAGCGCCGGGTGCCGAAGCCAAACGGTATACAAACACCATCCAATCAGGATCACGACCATCACGGTCGTGAGCTGCATGATACGCATGGCTTTCTGGCTGGATTCCGGAACGCCCTTGATGTTGTACCACCAGAAGTAGAGGGTCACGAGAATGGCAAAAAATGCGGCTCCAGCGCCCGGCGAAATGTGGAGTGGGATGTGGATGTAGTCAAAAGTTTCGTTGAAAAGGCCAACGATATACTGGCCCGCGGACACACCGCTGATCGGCCCCGTGAGGATGTAGTCGAACATCAATGCGGATACGCTGAATTTCGCCAGCGTGCCGCCCATCGCCTCTTTCACTACGCGGTACACGCCACCGCGCACAAACATGCTGCAGCTCTCCACGTAAATCGCGCGGACGCAGTAAGAAAACAGCATGATGCCGAGGATGAACCAGGGAGCCGCTTTTCCGATGTAGCCTTCCGCTTCACCACCGGCGTAATACGCGGAAGAGGCGAGGTCATTGAGGACGATCGCGGCCGCACGCCAGAAAGAAATGAAACTGAGCAGCGCGGTGGTAGCCACCAAGACGCGCGGAACTCCGTTGCCCCGGCTGCTGGCAGCAGCGGGGTTATTGGGAATGCTGCTCATGTGTGGGTTTCGCTGCCTAGCAGCCTGAAATGCTCGCATTTTTCGGGTGGGATGTCTAGCAAGTAGAACTTTAAATAAATCGTTCCGCGACTTGTCGGACCAAAGCTTCGGGCTAATTCGTGCGCACAGAAGGTTCCCTTGCGAAAGCCGCTCGGACCTTCGGGCGGAGAAGGAAATAAAGAAGCCCAGCGGAAAAGAGGAAACCTACGCCCCCGCGCAGGAACTCGCCTCTGGTAGCATTCACCACGCTTCCCAGAACCTGCGCCACGATGATGCCCACGGCTAACGCCCATCCCCAGAAGCGGCGGTGGAGCCAGCCGGTTCCGGCGAGCGCGAGTGTTGCCGCAAGCAAAAGAAATGCAATGCCGACAGCGATTCCTAAAGGTGAAAGCTGGTCGTGTGCGCGGGGGTTCATCATCCAAAGACGATCCAAGAAAGTGCCACGCCAAATGAGCGTCACTCCGGCAAGAGAAGCCATGACAGCGCCAAAGTACAGGAATGCGCCCATGGCCTTGAATCCTCGAAATGGGCTAGGTTGCACGGGCATGTTGAATTAAGGACGTTGAGCCCTGGCGAAACGGCTAGGCTATTCCTTGCGTAGCAGATCTTCAATGTCCCCGATTTTTTCGCCCAGCAAATTGAGCTTGCGCGACAGGCCTTGAATGTCAGCGGCGGCGCGCCGATTGACATCGTAATCCAGCTCGCCGCGCAGACGGTCTTTCGTGTCCTGGCGGTTCTGGCTCATCATGATCACTGGCGCTTGAATCGCCGCAAGGAGTGAGAGAAAAAGGTTCAGAAGGATGTACGGATACGGGTCCCAACCACGCTTGCCTAGAAACACGTTGATGGCAATGTAGGCGGCTGACAGCCCAGCAAAGAGAGAGATGAAGGTCCATGAACCTCCAAATTGGGCAACGTTATCTGCGACACGTTCGCCGAGGGTAGCTTCTTTTTCAATGATCTCATTGGGATGGCGGCCGGCTCTCACGCGAACGAGCCGCTGCGAGGCATGAAACTGTTTACCGAGAACCGTGAGCATGTCCATCCCGGCAAGGGGTTTTCGCTGAAGAAGAACGGCAATGTCATCGCGCGAAACCTCAATGCAGGCGGTCTCTTCGAGAGCGATGGCATCCGTCTGATGCGGCGTCTTCTCCAGCATCGAAGCGAATCCGAAGAATTCCCCGTGTCCCGGTTCGTCGACCACGACCTCCTGGTGATCTTCATCGACGGTCGTGACACGCACGCGGCCGGAAATCATGACGTAAGCTTGTCCGGCCATGTCACCCATTTTGTAAATCCGCTGGCGCGGAGCGAAGTGCTTCAGCTCCACTTGGCTGGCGAGAACAGCCGCTTCTTCGTCATCGAGAAGCGCAAACAGTGGAACGTGCTTCAATTCATTGCGATCACAAGCCATGACCGATCACCTCATTTTTTAAAGACTGAGCGATGCGATTCTTAAAGAGAGAATTCCATAAAAACTTGGAGCGGTTCAACCCTCGTACTCGATCCCCGTGTTATACCGTCCCTGTCATTCTGAGGATAGCCGAATAGGAAGCCCGAAGAATCTCAAACGACCCGATCTGGCGAACGATTCAGCAGTTGAAATCCTTCGCTGCGCCTGCTTGCCGCAGGCAAGCGCAGGATGACCATCTGTGCGCTCTTGGAGAATTCTAGCTTGCTGCGGTGCGGAAGGCTTTGGCGCACTCGGCGCAGGGGCAGATGCTGCGGAGATGGTCGTAGGCGTAAATGCCGGTCGAGTGGCCGTCGGTAAAAGTAATCTGGATGGCGTAATTCCCTACTTGAGTGGCGGCTTTGGCGCGCGGTTTGGGTTTGAACATGGGCAGCGCGGGAGAAGATGCCATCCCGGGCGCAAGCGACTTGAACGCTTCTTTTTTGCTGCGCTCGTCATTGCAGGTGGCGCAGGGGCACTCGTCACGTAGATACGCAAAATCGTAGTGGCTTGAGTGGCCGTCGGCCCAAGTGATGTCCACACCGGCGCCGCTCGAAACGTGAATCTTGACACTGGTCGGCTTTTTCCGCGGGTCGAGGGGAGTGGGCATCTTTCGCGAAGCGCTCAGGCCTTCGATTTTCCGTTGCAGCAGTCGCCCGGAGGAATAGGGTTGCCGTGCGGGCAGGTCTTCGGGTGGCCGAGGAACGTGCAGATGCGCGCGTCGAGTTCCGGGCTGATGATGTGCTCGAACCGGCAGGCTTGCGTGTGTGCTTCGGTTTCGTCCACGGAAAACGTGTCTTTGAAGAGGCGCTCGGCCAAGCGATGACGGCGCACCACGTCCCGCGCGCGCTGGCTTCCCGCAGGAGTGAGCTGCGCCTCACCGTTTTGCAGCGCGACCAATTGCAGATCCGCCATTCGCGAAAGGACGCGGGAAGCAGGCTCTTCCGGCACCGTCGAAAGTTTGCCAGACGCCCCGGCGGCGCGCAGGCGAGCGACTTCGGCAGGCTTCCCTTCCTCGCCACAAACCCAAATCTGCTCGAGCAGATGGTCGAAGCGGATTTCATCGTCACCAGAAACGGACTTGCAGCAGTCCGGTGTGTCTACCAATGGGCAATTGAGCGGCTGGCTTGGCCCGTGCAGGGCGGAGTCATAGTGCAAGTGGCCATGAGCGAGTTCGATGCGACGGTCGGCTTGACGCGCGATGTCCGGATCGTGCGTAACCATCAAGATCGTGTGCCCGGCATTGTGCAGATTGCGGAAAATCT
>Ga0126370_10000368_pt1 | contig 18216 bp, 25 predicted proteins | sample PanSoiMetaPlot_3_FD_92586 | JGI IMG/M metagenome (GOLD analysis project Ga0126370, IMG submission 92586) | Tropical forest soil microbial communities from Panama - MetaG Plot_3 | ecosystem: Environmental > Terrestrial > Soil > Tropical forest > Bulk soil | place: Panama | collected 2016-02-17 | reverse complement strand
TGACCTGCACGAACTCGTGGAGCTAAGGGGACTCGAACCCCTGGCCTCTTGCATGCCATGGAACGCCAGACCGTTCAGGACGGTTCACGACCGTTCACCACAGTCCCCGCTTACCTCAGGATTCGTTCACCACGGGCCGTCAGAGTTCATTACCGTGAGCCATGTATGACCCGTCGGTAGCCCGAAGCGCGGATCCGCCGACGTGCTTTTGCTCACCTTGCCTACCATTCCTGACCTTGATCGTCCAGGCAGCCGGGTGCCAGCCCGCCGTGTGATGGCTGGCACAGTCCCGGCGGGGAGCGGTCCGGTGTCTTGTGCCGCGCTCTGCATGACGCAGGGATAGGGCCAATGATTAAGGCCAATGAGCGCGGTCTTGGTCTGCGGCTGCCTGCCGAGTTGCGTGATGCCCTTGATGGCTGGCGCTGGCGGCGGCCTGACTGCCTGGGCCCAGCTGTCCGCGGGCAGCTCAGCTGACCTCGCTCAGATCGCCAGGAGCCACGGCGTGCTGATCGCGCCGGCACCGTCATGTCCCCCACCGGGAGGTTCGATGACTACCTCCGCCTCCCCTCCGACCATCAGCCGCAGACCCTTGAGCAGGAAATTGGCTGGCTGGCCGACGCGTGGGGGGCCTACCACGGCGCGCTGGGGCCCACACGGCGTGCGGCAGCCCAGCGTGATCGTGTAAAGGGGGCTGACGGAGCTGACGGGCTGGCGCCGGACACCTGGGATGCTGAGGCGAGAGACGGACGAGCTGAGACGTTGAAAAGGCCTTACTACCGTACCAATTCCGCTTGGATTGGCCTACTGCCGTGGACCTACTGTCTTCGCAGGGCTACACCCAGAGATCGGTCAGACCAAGCAAGCGGCGCCCAAGCGCTCGGCGTGGGCGCCTGGCGAGCGATCACTGGGGAATGTCTCACCCCGATCGGGCCAGCACAGGCTGACGCTGTCTGACCCGGCAGACCCGATAAATCCAGCGGAGGTCCTTGTGACAGGCCAAATTCCGCCTGTGACTACCATCCAGTCGGCTGGCGGTGGCTCCGCCGCCGTCACCGGGACCGCGCGGGTCAAGCGTGGCATGGCCGACATGCTCAAGGGCGGCGTGATCATGGACGTGGTCACGCCGGACCAGGCCAAGATCGCCGAGAACGCGGTCGCGGTGATGGCGTTGGAACGTGTTCCCGCCGATATCCGCGCTCAGGGCGGAGTGGCGCGGATGAGCGACACTGACATGATCGACCAGGTCATCAACGCGGCCTCCATCCCGGTCATGGCCAAGTGCTGGCTCGGCCACTTCGCCGAGGCCCAGGCGCTGCAGGCGATCGGCGTGGACTAAATCGACGAGTCCGAGGTGCTCACCCCGGCCGACGAGGCGTTCCACGTGGACAAGTGGGGCTTCACTGTCCCGTTGGTATGCGGCGCCACCAACCTGGGTGAAGCGTTGCGTCGCATCTCCGAAGGCGCGGCCATGATCCGTTCCCAGGGCGAGGCGGGCACCGGCGGAGCGCTGGCCAGACAGAGATGACCGGAACGAGCGGGTGACCGCAGTCGCTGTAGTCGGGCTCGGCGCGATGGGAAGCCGCATCGCCGCCCGGTTGGTAGCCGCCGGCCACGAGGTGATCGTGTGGAACAGGTCGGCAGAGAAGGCCGAGCGACTGGCCGAGCTTGGGGCGATCACAGCGGCGACGCCGGCGGAGGCGGCGAGCCACTCGGAGGTGCTGATCACGATGGTCACCGGTCCGGCGGCGCTTCAGACGGTAACGGAAGGGCCCGACGGCGTGGTTGCGGGCGCGGGCGCGTCGCTGACGGTGGTGGAAATGTCAACGGCAGGGCCGTCGGCGGTGGCACGGCTTGCATCGGTGCTGCCTTCGGCAACCGGGTTGCTTGATGCGCCCGTTCTGGGCAGTCCGGCCGAGGCCGAGTCCGGATCGCTAGTAATCTTCGCGGGCGGCCCGGGCAAGCTCGTTAAGCGCGTATCGCCGGTCCTGTCGGCGGTCGGTTCCGTGCTGTATGTGGGGGACCTGGGAGGCGGGGCGGCGGCGAAGCTGGTGGCCAACGCGACCCTGTTCGGCACGCTCGGGGTGCTCGGCGAAGCGATCGCGCTCGCGCGCGGGCTCGGCCTCTCCGCCGAGGCTACCTACCGGGTGCTGGCCGCGACTCCACTGGGCGCGCAAACGGAGCGGCGGCGGGTGATGATCGAGGCGGGTGAGTATCGGCCGCGCTTCCCGCTGACCCTGGCGAGGAAGGACGCGCGGCTCATCGCTGATGCGGCGGCAGCCGCCGGAGTCGACCTGCGGCTCATCACCGCTGCAGGAACGTGGCTTGCCGAGGCGGAACAGGCTGGCCTGGGAGACCGGGACTACACGGCCATGCTGAAGACGATCCTGCGCGGCCGTGACATTGGCCCCTTCCACCCGCAGCGGGATGCCCCGCCTGCTCCAGCCGGGCGGCCGGCCGGCTATGACGGGCTGATCATCGACCTCGACGGCGTCATTTGGCGCGGCGGCGACCCGATCCCGGGCGCGGCCGAGGCGATCGCCGTGGTCCGCCGCCACGGCACGCAGGTGCTGTTCATGACCAATGAGCCGCGGCGCTCGCGGAGCGCGCTGGCCGCTCGCCTGGCCGAGATCGGGATCCCGGCCACCGCGGCCGATGTTATGACCTCGGCCGCTGTCGCGGCGCGGGTTGCGGGCTCGCTCACCGGCCTGATGGACCGGCGGGCCCTTGTCGTCGGCCCGCCCGCGCTGCACGACGAGATCAAGAGCGCGGGTTTCCAGCTCGTGACCAGCGACCAGGCTCGCGAGGCGAAGGTCGCGGTTGTCGGTGGGCACGAAGGCTTCGACTACCGGGAGCTGCGAGCGGCAGCCGCGGCGGTCCGGGCCGGGGCACAGCTGCTCGCGACCGGACGTGATGCCGTCTTTCCCATGCCGGATGGGCCATGGCCCGCGACCGGGGCAATCCTCGCCGCGATCGAGACGGCGGGCGGAACGCCCGCGGTTGTAGTCGGCAAGCCGGAACAGATCATGTTCGACATCGCTCGTGAGGCGCTGACAGGGTGCGCGCGGATCGGCGTGCTCGGCGACCACCTGACCGCCGACATCCAAGGCGCCAAGAGCGCCGGCCTAGATGCCATCCTGGTGCTGAGCGGAGTCACGAGCCACGCGGACCTCGAGCGGGCGCCGATCCAGCCAGACCTGGTCCTCGATAGCCTGGCCGCGCTGCCCGAGGCGATCGGGCTCAGATCATGACAGGACACGCCGCCCGGCGCGCGGACCTTCCCTATCTTGGCGAGGAGAGCAGAACGTCGCTCGGTAAAGCGACGTCAGTTGGCTACCCAGGGACGAGGGCTCCGTACTTGTCGACGTGGAAGTTGTAGGTCGCTGCGGAGCATCCGACGCTGTCTGATACGAGCAGTCTGACCTGGATCGGGTAGGGGGACAGGTCGCTAGTGGAGAACTGACAGATAGCATCTTCGCCGGTCACCACGTCCCAGAACCAGGCATGGCTTTGCCCGACCGTCTGTCGCCCGATCAACTTCCATTCCCCGGTGGACCGTTCGTAGACGGCGACAGTGACCGTCGCGGCCGGAGTTCCCCCGCCCTGGCTAGGGCCGCGGACGGCAGTGAGGGTCGCGCGGAAGTCCGGGCTCAGGGTGGATACGGCGATCCGCTCGGCGGCCGGTGAGGCGCCGGTTTCGGCGACGTGTGGTCAAGACCCATTGGGAGCAGGTGGCGGACACGGCGGTGACCGCTAGCCCAAGCCCAGTGACCCGTGACCGCAGCTTGTTCATCAGTGCCTCCTTCGTCTGCCACTCAGGTGGCTGGTGGGCGGGCCGTCGTTTCCGGGAGTTAAGACGCGCCGTGGGCGCGGGTGGCCGCCGCTGCCTAAAGTGGAACAAGGCCCCCATCTGTAGGTGGCGATTGTCACCGTGCTTAGCAGAGTTGCCTGAAGTTCTGGAGGAAGTAGGCTTTGGCTGCGCCGTTTTTCGGACTCGACGTATTCACCAGCAATCGGTTTGGTGGCAACCCTGCTGCCGTGTGCCTGCTGGACACCGTTGCGGACTCGGCGTGGATGCAGCAGGTCGCGGCGGAGTTCAACCAGCCCGCGACAGCCTTTTTGTGGATTAACGAAAGCCTTCGCCAGCTACGTTGGTTCACTCCAGTCCAGGAACTGCCGCTGTGCGGTCACGCCACATTGGCAACTGCCCATGCACTGTACGAAACTGGTCGCGCCAGCCCGGATGACCCGATCGATTTTCACACGCAGAGTGGGGTATTGACGGTCTGGCGGAGGGATCGACGGGTCTGGCTGGACCTGCCCGCAGTCCACTTGGCCGAGGCTTCAGTGCCCAATGAAGTTCTTAATGCGCTCGGTCTCGAAGACGCTGCCTGGTTTGGGTACAGCGACTACGAATACGTCGTGCAAGTCGATAGTCCAAAACAAGTCGAGGATGCACGGCCGGACTTCTCTCGCATCCTTAGCTTTCCTGTGACACGTATCGCTGTGACCGCCCCCGGCGGCGCGGGTGCCGACTTCACCTCACGAGTATTCGTCCCAGCTATTGGGCTAAACGAGGACCAGGTTACTGGTTCGGCGCACGCCGTCCTTGGCCCGCTGTGGGCGGCCCGTTTGGGGCGCAATGACCTAACTGCCGTCCAGTCCTCCGCCCGCCGCGGCGAACTCGCTCTCACCATCGCAGGCGACCGTGTTCACATCGGAGGCAACGCTGTCATCATCAGTCACGGCGACCTCGTCGTCTAGAAGCGCAATGCACGGTGAGGAGCCGGAGGCCGTGGCCAGAACGGTGTAATGCGGCCCAGTCGGTCTGGGTGCGATGGCTTCGAGACCGGCAGCGCGGTCGCCTTCGCGTGATGGCCTAAGTCCAGCGTGTCCCGTCGACGGGACAACAATCGCACCCACCCAGGCCACACCGCGATCATTTGGACCTCGGGCTCGACGCGATCAAGGCGCCGGTGTGGACCTGCGGCGAGACGATGAGCGGTCCTGGTCTGCTTATAGCGAATTTTGGGTGCGGCTGTTGATGTCGATGGTGCCGCTGCTGCGGCTCGCCGCGGAGCTGGCTCGCCTGGTGGCGCCGGTTCAAAGCACCCTGTATGACGGTGTTGAGCCATGCTGCCGGTAATGACCGAGTCGGAGTGGTGAGATGGGTGCTTGTGTTGCGCTGCCCGTGCCTGCTTATCAGCCCCGCCGGACGGAGCTTGTTGGGGTGGAGGCCCGCGCCGGCTGGAAGATAAAGGTCATCGGTATCAGCGCCTCGGATGAATTGCCAAGCCGCGCGGAGACAGAGGCTGCGCTGGTAGCCGCCGAAGGCGTGCTGCCCCAGCCTGCCCTTTCGCAGGCACGCTGCGGCACCGGGTTCGTCATCGTGCACCGTGGCGCCGAGGCGCTGTGGGTCCTGGTCTGCTGGTGGGAACTCGACATCCTGTACCACCGGGTGTTGCGTGCCTCGCTGGGCACCACAGACTTGCAGGCTGTGCCAGCAGATGGCCCGACGGCCTGTGTCTGGGAGTTGCGGGCGATCGACCACGAACGGCGCGCATGGGTCGCACATGTGCTGCAGCATCCGGGCAGTCCCGACCTTGACCGGTATCTCGCGGAGGCTGTCGCCGCGAGCCCTTACCAAAGCGCAGATCACGGCAGTCTGAGCCGACCTGCGCACATGTGACGGCCCGGGGGCGCCCCGGACGTCCCAGGCAGCCCGCCAGAGGCGGGACCGCCAGGTCCTGGGCGCTCCGCCTCTTCTCCCGCCGAGGTGATCCGTCTGTTCTCGGAACATGTCAGCTCAGGCAACGTAGAGGAAATCATGAGCCTGTACGAACCTGGCGCGGCCTATGTGTCCGCCTCCGGCGAGCACCTCCGTGACGGCCAGATCCGTGAGAACTTCCAGCGCCTGGTCATGCTGGCGCCCCAGATGTCCGGTGAGATGGTGAGCGTCGTCGTGACCGGGGATATCGCCCTGGTCAGGAACCGCTGGGAATTCTGCGGCCAGCAGTCCAATGGTTCACCCGTGCGAACCGGCGGGATCAGTGCCGTGGCGCTGCGGCGCCATGGCGACGGCAGCTGGGGAATCCTCATCGACGACCCATGGGGGGAACGCTGGCAATCGTAAGCGCACCAGACCGGTCTTCCCCGTTGCCCGGCGCCCCGAAGCAAACGACGCAAAAAGCATCCGCGTCTAGGGCTACTGAGTGCGTGGCCTGATCATGGAAGAAGAAGATGAAACTTCACGATGACATGCGGCGAGTGGTTGCCAGACAGCGGCTGGGATTCGTTGCTACGGTCTGCCCCGATGGCACCGCGAACCTCTCACCCAAAGGCACGACCTCTGTCTGGGATGACGAGCATCTGGTGTTCCTGCACCTGCACTCACCCGGCACGGTGGCAAACTTGACCACCAATCCGAGCATGGAGATAAATGTCGTTGACCCGATTATCCGCAAGGGCTACCGGTTCAAAGGGCAGGCCTGCGTTGTGGCCGATGGCGAATTGTTCGACCGCATCCTTGACTTCTACGCCGAGCGCGGCGTAGACCCAGCCCGGGTCCAAGCCGCGGTCCTCATGCACGTCCAGACCGCGGCACCACTCATCTCCCCCGCCTATGACACCGGAGCCAGCGAAGCGGAGGTGACCGCCCAATGGCGTGCGCACCACCTTGCGCTGCACCCCACGGTCATACCTGATGACACAACGTGAGGATAACGCCTTCTGCCCATACCCAGGACTGGTCATGACCATCCGACCAGCCACGCCTCGATGTCGGCGTCCTTCGATGGCGGCAAGACCTGGCACGCGGCCGTCCTCACCGGCATCGACGGCAGCTATACCGCACAGTTCACTGCCCCCGCCGGCGCGAAGGTGACCTTGCAGACCAGCGCCGCCGCGATCCGGCGCGCACGCGAGAAAGGTGTGCCGCTCCTCGGCACGTGTGGCGGCTTTCAGCACGTAGTCCTTGAGTACATTCGGGACGTTGTGGGTTTCGCCGACGCCGACCATGAAGCGACAAATCCTGCCGCTCCCCGCCTCGCGGTCACCGCCCTTGCGTGCTCGCTATCGGGCGAGGATCACCCGGTTTCCCTCATAGCCGGGACGAAAGCGGCTGCCATCTACCGAACAACAGACATCATCGAGCCGTTTTTCTGCGAGTACGGGCTCAATCCCGAGTACCGTGCCCTAATCGAACAGCACGGCCTCGTCGTAAGCGGCGTGGGGAGGAACGGAGAAGCGCGGGTCCTGGAGCTCCCAGACCATCCCTTCTTCCTCGCTACCCTCTACGTGCCGCAGGCTCACACGGCCGCGGAGCACCCGCACCCTCTTGTCGCCGCGCTTGTGGCCGCAGCCGGTAAACGTGCGGCGGCCTCAGTGTGAGCTGGTACTACCAGGCCAATCGGGCCACACTGCCCGGTGTGCCGCACCGACGCCTGCTGCCGCCACAGCCGGCGGCGGTACCGCCAACCCCTGGTGGCTGGCTGATCCGCGCGCGGTGCTGACCGCCCGGGGCCGTCCGGCGGTGCTGACGCGGACGGCCCCCGGGCCGTAATAGTGTGGCGGATCCCGCAGTGAGTGCGTCGTAGCTGGTGAGCATGGCCCACCGTTCCCCCCGGTCGGTTGCAGCCTGAAGGTCGCGCACGGTGACCCGGCGGTCTCCGGGCCAGCTCGGCTCGGTCATCAGCAGGTCCTCCTTTGCCGTCGTCGCCAAACGTGTTCGAATGCTTGCTGACCGCAGCCGGTCTGCGTGGCGCCTACGCGGCTAGCGGATCTACGGCAGGCCGGCTACCTTGGCCTTGCGATGAGTGAAACGATCGTTTCATACCAAGTGCCGACTTGGCCGGCGGCCGCCGTCAAGGCACGTGACGTTAACCGCTTCTGGCGCCGAGCGCTACTCCTTGCCGACGCGGTCGTTGCGGAAACCGCACGGAGGAATCATGGGCACATCAGCAGACCGTCCCGCCTCGCCATCGGTGAGGAGACGATCTGGAAACTCATCCGCGACCGTGGCCAGGTCCTCAGGCGCCTCATCCTGTGGCACCACCTCAACAGGCCTCCTTCTCCCGGCCGCAAGTCCGGCCGGCGGACGAAAGCGGTGCCGGTGAGGTGGCGGGTATCAGCGGGCGGGATTCCAAGGCCGACAGGGCCGTCGTGGGGGCTGGGCCGGCAGTGAATATCGTGGGTGCTGGCTATCGTGTCGGCCAAGTGGCCGACACGCGGTGCGTGGGCCCGGTGGCGGCTACATCCGGTGCCGCGGGGGCAGCTACCAGGCCAGGCCCCACGCCGACGGCAGCGCCACCCTCAAGGCCCGAGCATGGCCATGTTGTGGTGCCCAGGATTGGCTTGCAGCTTTCCCACCAGCTGCCGTTTGAGACATGGCTGGGTATTGGCAGGCATTTGGCTGCGGTATCAACCTCGTCGGCGTGGTGCCTAGGGGACTGGCTGGTTTATGGCCAGGATTCGTATCCAGGCCGCTACCGGGATGCCCTGGGATGGACCGGCCTTGATTATCAGACGCTCCGTAATTATGCATGGGTGGCCAGGCGGTTCGGATTGTCCCGTCGACGGGACACATTGAGCTTCGGCCACCATGCAGAGGTCGCCGCCTTGCCCGAGCCAGAGCAAGAGTTCTGGCTACGGAAGGCCGAGCAGATCGGGTGGTCAACCAGCAAGCTCCGGCGAGAAGTACGTGCCAGCCTACGAGAGCGCGAGAACGGCCAGGCAGATCACGAGCTCGCCAATCAGGGCCAGATCAGCAAAGCCAGTCAGATCACCCTGACCCAGGATAAAAATCCGCACGTGACAATCCGGGTACGTCTCACCCCCGAGCAAGCCCAGCTTTGCGAACGAGCTGCTGCCGAACAGGGCCTAGCCGTAGATGCCTGGGCATCCCAGGTACTCGGCCATGCCGCACGGGACAACATGTAACGGCGAACTGCCCGCGACGATGTGCGAGAGCTACTGCCACACCACCGGTCATGTCAGCTCAAACACGGCAGATGGGCGTGGCACCTCCTCAAGTGCGAGACGCGGAGTTCACCGTCTACATGCCATCGCTGTTCGGCCGCGACGGCGCGGTGCCCAGGGTAAAGGAGGGGGCGCAGGTCTTCCAGCGGCATGCGTAAGCGGCGAGTTCCGCGCTTTCGCCGCTGGCAAGTCCAGCCCCGTGACCGGCTGGCTTCGAGCGCTGGCACGGCTCGCTCACGGCGAGTGCGGTGGTCCCGGCGTCGGGACCACCGGGATGTGCTTCACGGGGAACTTTGCGCTCACGATGATGCTCGAGCGGTCCATGCTCGCCCCCGTCCTGTGCCAGCCCTCTCTTCCCCCCGACGACCCCGCCGGCCTGGAGATCTCCGCCGACGAGCTCGCCGCCGTCAGGGGCCGGCTCGACCGCGATGGCTTGACCGCGCTGGCCTACCGGTTCGAGGGCGATAGGTTCTGCACGGCGCAACGATTCGCGGCTTACGCCGAGGCGCTCGGCGACCCCTTCGTCGGGCGAGTGCTCCCCGACAACGCCGACACGCCGCCGTTCTTCTCGCCCTACATCGCCTGTCCGCACAGCGTCGTGACCGTTCATCTCATCGATGAAGCAGGCCAGCCCACGATCGCAGCCCGCGACGAGATCCTGGCGTTCTTCGCAACACGCCTCCGCGACCAGCACGAGGAGTAACCCGCTTGTATAACCGGGAAAGACCCGGCCTCCATCGCTTGGGCGAGGACGCCTTCCCAGATCTGCCGTAGTGGTATCGCGGCCGTATTCTCCGTTGTGTTCATTTCTGGCTGTTTTTTCCGTACACGGGTGTCGTCCATTCTGGATGCCCGTGGGCCGGCGCGGCGCGCGATCGCCTGGATGAGGTTGCCTGGCCGCATCGTCATTTCGCCCGGGGCGCCGTTGCCGACTGGCACGCCATCGATGTTGATGACAGGCACGACGATCGTCGCGGTCCCACACAACAGCATCTCCTCGCAGGCGAATAGCTCCGACCGGTGGATGCGCCGCTCCTGGACGCTCCGCCCGGTCTGCTCCTGGATCAGTTCTATGACCTGACGGCGGGTGATCCCGGGCAAGATGTCGTCGGTGGCGGCAGGTGTTACCCATTGGCTACCCAGACGCACAAACACGTTGGCTGTGGTCGCCTCGGCGACGAATCCGTCGAGGGTCAGCATCAGCGCGTCGTCAAAGCCAGCGCGGTGCACCTCTGTCCTGGCCAGAGCAGATCGGGTAATCAACCAGCCAGCTCCGGCGAGAAGTACGCGCCAGCCTCTGGACGCAGGACACCAGCGACTGAAACAGTTGTTTCAATCACCCGGGCGGCGCGGCCTTCAAGTGTGACTTCCCCCCCGAGGAGGTACGCGTGGAGCGTGACGAGCACGTTCCGGGGAACGCTCCGCCCGGAGCAGAAACGGGCTGCTGGCTGCTGCTCTACCCGCGACTGGCCGCGATCTGCCGCCTGGCACAGCGCCGGGCGTCCCTGTCGATGACCGAGATCGCTGTACTGTTCGCCCTGCATGACGCAGGCACAACAGAAGTCCGCACACTCCGCCGGAATCTGGCTGCAGACGCCGGCTACCTCAGCAGAATCCTGGCCGGGTTCGAGCGGCAAGGCATGGTCGTCCTCACAGGCTCCCCTCACGACGGCCGCCAGCAGTGCGTCAACCTGACCCACCTAGGCGCCGAGCGCTGCGCTGCCGTTGGCTTGGCGGTGGCCGAAACCGCCCGAGAGGTACTGACACCACGGCAGCCGCCACACCCTGACGATCCCTTGCTAAGCTTCCTGAAACGCTCGTTTCAGTAGACGATGCCTGATCGCCGGGCACGAGGTGGACGGGGAGGCAGCGGTGTTCGAGTCGGTCAACCAGCATCCGGAACTGCCAGCGGTTGAAGAGCGAGTCCTAGCGCGCTGGCAGGACCGGGGGGTTGTCCGGCAGGCGCTGCACCGGAACCGGGATGGCCAGTTGTTCCGGTTCTACGACGGGCCACCGACCGCGAACGGCCGTCCAGGCGTGCATCATGTCGAGGCCCGGGTATTCAAGGACGTTTTCCCCCGGTACATGACAATGAAGGGTTACCGGGTACCGCGAAGGGCCGGCTGGGATTGTCATGGCATTCCTGTGGAGCTGGAAGTGGAGCGGGACCTTGGGTTCACCAGTAAGGGCGATATTGAGAAGCATGGCGTGGCGGCCTTTAATGAGCGTTGCCGGGAGTCAGTCACCCGCTACGTGCGTGAGTTCGATGACCTCACCCGCCGCGTTGGCTACTGGGTGGACACCGAAGACGCGTACTGGACGATGTCAGCCGAGTACGTCGACAGCGTGTGGTGGTCGCTGAAGCTGCTGTATGAGCGCGGGCTGATGTATGAGGACTTCCGGGTCGTCCCGTACTGCCCGCGGTGCGGCACGGCGCTGTCCGATCACGAGGTAAGCCAGGGCTACCGGGAGGTCGAAGATCTCAGTGTGTTCGTCCGCTTGCCGCTGCTGACCGGGCTATTGTCCGCGCAGCAGGGGAAAGGCGGCGCGGGGGCGTCACTGCTGGTGTGGACGACGATGCCATGGACGTTCATCTCTGCCACCGCCGCGGTGATTGGCAAGGACATCCGGTACGTCCTTGCCCAGGGAGGGCGCGCCGGCGATCACCTTGTCGTCCTGGCCGCAGACCGCGTTGATGCCGCCCTGGGCGCCGGCGCAGAGGTTATCCGCGATGTCAGTGTGGACGAGATCACCGGAGCGTGTTACGAAGGCCCGTTCGGCTACGTCGGCCCAGGCAGTGCCTCAGATCCCGGCGGTGACCCCGCGTCCTGGCGCATCGTCGTGGTGGGCGACTTTGTCACCACTGACCACGGCAGCGGCATCGTCAGCACGGGTGCTGCATTCGGTGAGGACGACATGCGCGTCGCGCGCGACAACGGGCTGCCGGTGGTCAACCCGGTCCGGCCCGACGGGCGTTTCGACGAGCGGTGCGGCCCGTACGCGGGCCTGGACGTCCGCGCCGCCGACCCGCGCATCGTGGATGACCTCCGGCGATCCGGGCTGCTCGTCCATTCCCACGGCTACCGGCATAGTTACCCGTTCTGCTGGCGCTGCCAGACACCGCTGCTGTATTACGCCAAGCCGTCTTGGTACATCGAGACCACGCGCCTGCGCGACCGCATGCTGGCGCAAAACGACCAGGTGGACTGGCGGCCGGAGCACATCAAGGGCGGCCGCTATGGGGACTGGCTGAAAAACAACGTTGACTGGGCGCTGTCTCGTGAGCGGTACTGGGGCACCCCCCTGCCGATCTGGCGATGCGAGGCCTGCAAGGCTGCCGTGGCGGTCGGCTCACGGGCAGAACTTGGGCGCCTCGCAGGCCGCGACCTGTCCGGTCTCGACCCGCACCGGCCGTATGTCGACTCGATCACGCTGGATTGCCCCACCTGCCACGGGACCATGCGCCGTGTCCCAGAGGTCGTAGACGCCTGGTATGACTCCGGATCAATGCCGTTCGCACAGTTCGGCTACCCGCACCGCCCGCATGCTGCTGTCGCATTCGGTGAAATGTTCCCAGCGGATTACATCTGCGAGGGCATCGACCAGACGCGGGGCTGGTTCTACTCGCTGCAGGCGGTCTCTACCGCGGTATTTGCCGAGCCTAGCTACACGCGGGCGTTGTGCCTGGGGCACATCGTTGACGCCGACGGGCGGAAGATGTCCAAGTCCGCAGGTAATGTCACCAATCCCTGGGAGATCATCAGCACCCACGGAGCCGACGCGCTGCGCTGGCTGCTGCTCGTCGAAGGCAGCCCATGGCAATCTCGCCGGATCAGTGATGTCGCTCTCCGCGAGGTGACCCGCAAGGTCATGCTCACGGTTTGGAACACCTATTACTTCTTCGTCACCTACGCCAATCTCGACGGATGGACTCCCGTGCGCCAGGCGCCCGCCGCCGCGGACCGGCCAGTGATGGACCGCTATATTCTGGCCGAGCTGACCGACACCGTGACCATCGTGGACCGTGCGCTCGGCGGCTTCGACACCACTACCGCGGGCCGGCGGCTAGCGCGGTTCGTCGACGACCTGTCTAACTGGTACGTGCGGCGCTGCAGGGAACGGTTCTGGGGCACTGCAACGGGCCGCGGCGACGACGCCGCCTTCGCCACCCTCTACGAGTGCCTGACGACCCTGGCCCGCTTGCTTGCACCCATTACCCCCTTCCTCGCCGACGAGCTGTTCGAGAACCTCATCCGCCGCACCGACCCAAGTGCAGCAGACTCGGTGCACCTCACCCGGTTTCCGGCTGCAGCGGGCGTACCGGACGCGGAGTCACTGCGCGAGATGATGGCTGACGCACGCACGCTGGTTACCCTTGGGCGCGATGCGCGCCGCGCAGCGGGTATTCCGGTCCGCCAGCCGCTCGCTCGCGCGCTCGTCACTGCGCCGCCGGCGCGCCGTGAAGGACTTAAGCTGGTCCGCGACGTCATCGCGGGCGAACTCAACATCCGCTCAGTAGACCTGGCAGGCACAGACGGCCAGGCGGTCGTCACCCACACGCTCAAACCGGAGTTCCGCGCGCTGGGCAAGAAATTCGGCCCGCGGACCCAGCAGGCTGCAGCCGCGATCCGGGCCGCCGACCCAGAAGCGACGGTCGCCGCGCTCCGCCGCCACGGCACCGTAACACTGCCTGCCGATGGTGGGCCGGTAACACTCGACCAGGCGCTGGTGTCGGTCAGCGAGGAACCCGTCACCGGCTGGCAATTGTCCGCCGACGGCGCATACAGCATCGCGCTGGATCTGACCCTGGACGACGACCTGCGCCGTGCCGGGCTCGCCCGCGAGTTCGTCCGGCTCATCAACGGCCTGCGCAAGCGGGCCGGCTTTGCCCTGGCCGATCGTGTCACGGTTCATGTGCGCATCGTCCAAGATCCGGAGACCCACCTGCGGGCCGCCATCGAACATCACCACGACAGCATTGCCAGGGACGTACTCGCGGTCTCCCTTACCCTGACCGGCCCCCGCCCTGCCGGCGGCCCACAAACTGGTGAGCTGGATTCGACGCCGGTGCGGCTGCATGTCGGATCCGCGCAAGTGCTGGTGAGCATTGCCGCGGCTGTCGCGTGACCGGGCAGGCAAGCAGATCAAGAGTCGCGGAGCACGGCCGATCTGGAGAGGACCATGCACTCACGCCTGACACTCCAGCTCGCCGACCGGCGCGACCACGAGTTGCGCGCAGCGGCGGGGCGATACCGCCAGCGCGCGCCCCCGCGCCGGCACCCTGTCAGGCACCGCGCCGGATGGGTATTGGTCACAATCGGCCTCACGCTGGCCCGCGGATCCGGCGATGCCTGAGGCCCGCCACCTGGCCGCATCCCGCTGCACGCCTTCTCCCAATCGTCAAAATACACCGCCTCGGGCGATGCCCTGCAGGTGACCCGCACGCGATCCAGTTATCCCAGACGAACGGTTACGTTCGGGACGGCCCGCAGGAGGGCATGATGCGCGACGCCAAGGCTGCCCCAGCTATAAAGGAACGAACCAGATCCAGTACCTGGGACAGACCCGCGGTCTGCTCAACGAGATCGGCGCCTGGCCGTGACCCCGGACGCCCGCTGTCGCGTTAAGAGCCCTGCGGAGAGAGGGAGTTGCGAGCGTGATCAGCTCACAGGGAGCCGAGACACCAAGACACGATAACTGGATGCCGTCGGCCGACGAGAGCGCGCGTAAGGCCGAGCTTGCTGCGCGCTTGCTCGACTATTCGACCGCCCATGGCCTTTCCGGCATGTCTCTGCGCCCACTGGCCGCCGCCGTGGGGTCCAGCCCGCGCATGTTGCTGTATTTCTTCGGCTCCAAGGAGGGCCTCATCCGCGAGGTGCTCAGCATGTCCAGGGCGAACCAGATGAATCTGGTCGAGCGGTGGCTAGAAGACGGAGCGCCACCTCAGGCCGACTCGGTCACGCGCCTTTGGCAGTGGCTGACAGACCCTGCGCACGCCGGCGTAGAACGGCTGTTCTTCGAGAGTTACGCGCGTTCTCTAAGCGACCGCGCAGGGCCCTGGGCTGACTTCGGCAAGGATAGTGTTGCGGACTGGCTTCCGTTCGTCGCCCGCATGCTCGGCCCAGAAGATAAGCACGGCGAGCCGGAGAACCACGCGGCCGCGACGCTCGTGCTTGCCGTCCTGCGTGGCTTGCTCCTCGACCTGCTTGCCACCGGTGAGACCGAGCGCATCCATGACGCCTTCAGCCTGCTCGACCTGGCGCTAGCTGCGATCCGGGCGTCATCATCCGAATCGTGATCCACGCCGCCTTGGCGCTGCAGTACCCCAACTCGCCGAACGGCTGCGCCTGCAAAACGAATTCGAGCCCGGGGATAATCATCCACCTGACGCGATCGCGTTTCTGCGTCGCGTCCGCGCGACCCCAGCTGACATCGCGGATGAGAACCTGCTTGCCGCAGAAGCGATTGTCCATATCGCCTCGGCGGCGGCTGACCGTGTCGGGAAGTTCTGCGACGGGCTGGCACGCCTCCTCGGCCCGGAGATCACGCTGCGATTCCTTACCGGGGTAGTACGTCCAAGGAAGTACACAGGTAATGCGATGCATAACTTCGCTTATGCCCGTCGCGTTAGCCAGCGGCCCGGCGCGGTCATGCCCAACGCATTTCTCATTCCTATAAGAAAGACGGCCAGCTGGTGGGAAAAGGACTGGATGGAACGTCACACGTACTTCCTGCCTCGTTATGACGAGTCAGGCCACATGCTGAATCAAGGGCACGCCCTCGCGGCAGCCGCGGGAATCACCTGCCTCATGCGGCGCACCTATTGGAACTTGGCGGAACCCGCTCCTGAGGAAGCTTATGATTTTATCACCTACTTCGAGTGCGCGAACAAGGACATCCCGAGGTTCCACGAGGTTTGCGCAGCATTGCGGGACATCGCGAAGAATCCCGAATGGATCTTCGTCCAAGAGGGGCCCACCTGGCAAGGCAGGCGCGTCGCGACCTGGGCTGGGCTGTTCGAGTAATGGCAGCCATAATGCTCCTCATCGCCGCCACTGCGCGAAACCCGTTCTTGCTCGATCCCGAACCCCGCTACTTCGATCGCGGCAAATTCGGTGTACGGCTTGTGCTCAGGGCGCCTGCGTCAGCGCCGTCGTCGGCGGCTCACCGAACCGTCCCATATCTAGGGCAGAAGCCATGAAGCCCAGCAACACGTCAGAACCCGAAGCGCCGCCGGAAGCCCGGTCATGGTTGCCCGTGGCCGCCGCGTCAGTGACTGTGCTGCTGTGGGCGTCGGCGTTCGTGGCAATTCGGCACGTTGGAGCGACTTTCTCGGCAGGGGCGCTGGCCCTAGGCCGGCTGGTGGTGGGCAGCACCGTGCTTGGTGTCACCTTTGGGGTGCGAGCGGCTGCGTCCCCGGCCTATGGCCTGCGGTGGCCTTCGCAGCGGCAATGGCCGCCGCTGGTGGCCTGCGGCGTGCTGTGGTTCGGTGCCTACAACGTTGCGCTGAATGCGGCCGAGCGCCGGGTCGACGCCGGCACGGCCGCGATGCTCGCCGGTACCGGGCCCATCCTCCTCGCCATTCTCGCCGGCCTGATGCTTGGCGAAGGCTTCCCTCGCCGACTGCTCGTCGGGTGTGCGACAGCTTTTGCCGGGGTCGTAGTCATTGGAGTAGCAACCTCGTCGCGGTCCGGCGCTGACCTGTGGGGTGTAGTGCTGTGCCTCGTCGCAGCGACGGCCTACGCCGTGGCAGTCGTGGCTCAAAAGCCATTGCTCTCAGATCTGCCAGCGCTCCAGGTCACCTGGCTGGCCTGCACGATCGGTGTGGCGGGATGTCTCCCTTTCGCTCCGGAGCTGGCCCGCGAGATCGCCATGGCCGGGCCGTGGGCGATCGTGTGGCTGGTCTACCTCGGCGTGCTGCCCACCGCGCTGGCCTTTACGACATGGGCTTATGCCCTGTCCAAGACCAGGGCAGGCCGGCTCGGCGCCACCATCTACCTTGTTCCGCCACTGGCCACCGTCATGAGCTGGGTGCTACTTGGTGAGACGCCGGCGCCGCTGGCGTTTGCCGGAGGCGCGCTTTGCCTGTACGGGGTCTACCAGGCCACAGCAGCCCGTTGATCGCCAGTCACCGTGAGGGTAGGCTGCCATCGACTGAAACGATCGTTTCAGTCGATGGTGCGACATTGCCAGGAGGGCCGACATTGAGTCAGGATTTCGCTACCGGGCCACCCACGGCCGTTGACAGCAGCCCGTTCGGCAAACCCTGCGGGGTCGTACTCGCCGATGGTGAATTCGCAGCCTCCGAGGAAGCCGCAGTCAGCGTGCACGCCAACGCCCTGTCCTATGGCACCGGCACGTTCGATGGCATCCGCGCCTTCTGGAGCCCTGCGCGCGAAGACCTTTACCTGCTGGAAGCACACGCACACTACGACCGGATGCACAAGTCGGCACGCATCCTCGGCCTGCGCCTGCCCTACCCAACAGGGCACCTGGTCGAGCTGACCGCAGAGTTGTTGCGCCGCAACCAGGTCAATACGGATGCGTATGTGCGGCCGATCCTGTTTCAGGCCGGCGCTGTGCTCCCGGTGCGGATGCACCATGTGTCGACGCGGTTCATCGTAGGGGTGACGCCAATCTGTGGTGATTATGCTAACCGGCACGGAGTGCGCTGCAAGGTAAGTTCCTGGCGGCGCGCACCTGACGTAAGCACACCCATCCGTGCAAAAGTGATCGGCAGCTACACAGGCCCAGCTCTGGCCAGAACAGAAGCGGAGCGCGCGGGCTTCGACGACGCGTTGCTGCTGACCCTCGACGGATTCGTCGCCGAGGCCACCACATCCAACGTTCTCATCCGCCAGGGCGATATTTGGGCGACACCGCCTGCGACCGACGACATCTTGCCCGGGATCACCCGCCGCCAGGTCATGGAACTGATCCAGGAACTGACCGGACGGGCCGTGCATGAGCGGCGCATCCATCGATCGGAGTTGCTCGCGTGCGACGAGATTCTGCTCTGCGGGACCGCAACAACAGTCACCCCCGTAATCGACGTCGACGGGTGGCCTGTCGGCACTGGAGCTCCCGGCGATATGACAACGCGGCTGGGCGACCTCATCCAGGCGATCGCGCGCCGCACCAAGCCCCAGCACCCGGAATGGACCACACCGGTCTACGGAAGGAGCAGCTGCCAATGACCGCGATGCGGGACCTGACTGCGATACCGCCACGGCAGATCTGGGA
>Ga0126370_10000367_pt1 | contig 18226 bp, 18 predicted proteins | sample PanSoiMetaPlot_3_FD_92586 | JGI IMG/M metagenome (GOLD analysis project Ga0126370, IMG submission 92586) | Tropical forest soil microbial communities from Panama - MetaG Plot_3 | ecosystem: Environmental > Terrestrial > Soil > Tropical forest > Bulk soil | place: Panama | collected 2016-02-17 | reverse complement strand
TAAAACAACAGAGTCTGGGGAAAGATTTTATTTCGTAAATGATTCGGCACTAGAATCCTCGCAGGAGGAAAAGCTAATCGCAAGGATTGGCAAATACCAAGGTATTCAAGTTTCTGATCTCTCAGAAGAAGAGCTTAAAGCCCTTAGCCTACTAAAAAAACGTCCTAATTTTGTAAATGAGAAATATCTCAGAGACATAGAATTAGAGGTGACTCCATTTGGACTTCAGGCTTTGAAGAACTTGAATATTTCAAATGGATTATCTGATAGACCAAACATATTTCCTATTGACGTGGTTTCTCCAGTTAGTACCTCGTACCCTGGACGTACTCATCCTTTAACCGATCTGATCCAGGAAATCAAGGAGACATTTGTTAGTCTTGGATTTATGGAAATTGAAGGAGAGACTATTCAATCAACATTCTGGAACTTCGATGCTTTGTTTATCCCACAAGATCATCCTGCAAGAGAGATGCAAGATACCTTTTACATGAAAGGTATTAAGAAGGAAGGTATCGCGAGTAATCAGCTGATACGTAATGTTTCTCAGGCACATAGGAAATGGTGGAACTATGATTGGGATTTGATAAAGTCCGAGCAATTAGTGCTTCGAACTCACACAACTCCGGTTACTTTAAAATATCTCGCATATAACGGGGTTGAATCTGCTAGAATTTTCTCAATTGGCAGAGTTTTTAGAAACGAAAAAATGTCTTACAAGCATCTCGTTGAATTTAGCCAAGTTGAAGGCATCGTAATTGGAAGAGATGTTAGCTTAACTGACCTAATGGGTTTACAAACAGAATTCTATAGGAAATTAGGAATAACAAGAGTAAAGTTTTGGCCCACATACTTTCCTTACACTGAACCATCCTTACAGTCCATGATATTTAGTGACAAACTAGATCGCTGGGTAGAGCTATTTGGGATGGGAATATTTCGACCTCAAGTTACTGAACCACTTGGAATTAAAAATCGTGTTCTTGCCTGGGGAGGCGGAATCGAAAGGATTGCAATGCTTCGCCTTGGCCTAGATGATGTAAGAGAACTCTATAACAACAAAATTAATTGGCTAAGGAATACTGCTAAATGCCGGTTGTAAATTTAGATCTGAAGAGGTTGGGAAAATGGTTTCCTGATAGGTCGGTGCAGCAACTAATTGATGCACTACCATTTATTGCCCTGGATATCGAAAGTGTCTCTGACGATGAGATAAGAATTGAATATAATCCGAATAGGCCAGATTTTAGCTCTGATTATGGGATAGCTAGAGCTCTAAAGGGATATCTCGGTATCGAAATCGGAGTTCCCAAGATTGATCTGGTCAGAACGAAAAGATATAAAATTTTGAGTGATGAGCCAAAGAACTTATCTCGGCCTTTTATACGTGGACTAGTAGCCAAGGGTTTGAAATTAGATGCCCAGGCTATTAAACAATTATCATCGATTCAAGATGATCTCCACGAGGGTATCGGAAGACACAAGTTCAAATCATCGATTGGGATTTATCCTATTAGCGACATAAATTTCCCCCTAAAATATACATCAATATCAGCTGGTCTTGCAGTCACATTTGTAAGGAAATCTTTGCCAACAACAATTGCTGATTTGATTAACCAAGATTTAGCCCTTAAATATCGTCAATCGCATCCGAATTTTGATAATAAATTCTCTGCGTTACTTGATAATGAGAATAAACTAATCTCAGTACCGCCACTAATAAGTTATGGTGCTGAGACTTTAGAGTCAGGCGAAAGAGATTTATTCATTGAGGTAACCTCGGTTGACTGTAAACTCGCAGAAGATATGATCGCTATTTTAGGGGCTTTGGTACACGATATGGGCTCTAAACTCGAGACGATAGTTATTGAAGCTCCAAGATCTACTACTTATTCGCCTAATTTAGAACTAACAAATATTTTGGTAACAGTAGAACATGTTAACAATACTCTGGGTACTGAGCTATCCTCTGATGAAATTATAACGTCATTGCGTAAATGTCGCTTAGACGCTAGAGCGATTAAGAATAGCAAGTCAACTATCAGATGCACCGTTCCAAGATACAGAGTCGACATTTTTGATAAAACTGATATCGTCGAAGAGGTAGCCATTGGATATGGGATAAAAAATCTTATCCCATCGATGCCGTCTTCAAATCTTTCAGGAAACGTAAACAATGTCTCACACTATTTCAACGTTATAAGAGTAACTATGGTTGGTCTGGGATTCTTAGAAGTAAATAATTTTAGTTTGATAGACAGGAAAATACAATTCGATTTTATGGGAGACAAATATGAACCTGACGAGATACTGGCTGTCGAAGGTGCACAAAATGCTGAGCTTGATATACTTCGCAATTCGTTAATGCCATCATTAATGCTGAATCTGTCTCGCAATATTCACGAAACGTACCCACAGAAGATATTCGAAATAGCAAAGGTGTACAGTAATGATACAGAGTTAGAACAGTGGCATTTGGCAGTATTGCTCGCACACTCTGGAGCCAACTTTACCGACGCTAAATCGGTATTACAAGGGTTTCTTTCAACTTCATTTGCTACTGACTTAACAACCAGCCCTGTAATCAGTTCTCACTTTAACGAAGGAAGATGTGCAAAGATCGTCATAGGGTCAGATCTGATTGGTGAATTAGGCGAGTTCTCTTCCCATGTAATAGATTGCTTTAAGTTGAGAGTTCCCGTATCTGGATTCGAGCTAAATCTTTCTAAAATGCTGAATATAAAATCATGATATTTTATATCTTAGAAGTGTCATTACATAGATTGTCTATGCCAATTCGGGTTGACATGCCTTGCGATCGTTCGGATCATTATGGCATCAAGACTCAATCTGAGCAATAGGCAACCCCGTGAAAGAGAGTGCACTATGAGGAATACACGAAGATGTATGGCTACCTGTGACTTGGTGTGAGTCAGACGCGGGGCACATTTTATTATTGAGATCTCAAACTAGAGCATAATCGATTCGACGATCTTCTCGGTAAAGCACCAGTAAAAGATTGCCACCGTAATAAAAATTCAAAGTTATTGTCTTTAATGTCACTGAGTAAGATCGATTATGCTATTCTTAATAACGGTTTTGGCCTCAGCAGAGATATTATATTGATTTAGAATTTCTCCTGGAGATCTCAGGAGTTGACTTCTAAACTCCGGCTCACTCGCAGCTTTGAGCAATATATCGCTAATAATCTCAGCTTCCCTCTGTCTTGAGTTCAATTAGCAATTCGATTGCAAGATTCTAATATATAATCTTAATGAATGATTATCATAGCCATTCTAAATATTGTCCGTAAACTTTAGGATATTTACTGAATGATCACTTCACTATTCGAATTTATTTCTAACATGAAATAAACATTTATCCAATTTGCAAATCGGTCTTTGTTTCATCTCGAATCAATCTTTGATTAGTACTTGCAGAGAATATTCCGTTAAACGAATTTCGAAAAGCGAAATCTTATGAAGATTTAATAAGAAATAAATGCAGGCTATCGATGGAATAGTCAATTAAATATTGCAACTGCAAAGCCAGATGAAATGGACTAAGGAGGGAACATCTAGAGTTATGCCTCCGAATTTGACTCTGGGAAACATCAAATCGCTATCAAAAATTATCGGTCTCACGAGACTAGCAGACATAACTCTATTGGACGTACTTTCTATACCTAATTACTCTGCAGTCGTACCAGGCACAGCGGATTACATATGGGTTTATAGTGGAAAAGGTCCCACAAGGAAACATGCCATGGCGAGTGCGCTCATGGAATCAATAGAAAGGTACTCAGCTTTACCGAATACAGATACCAGGAAAATAATCCAATCTAGTTATGAAGAACTATCGAAAAAATTTACTGTTATTCACCCTGACCAAATTTGCGAACCGACTCGATTTCAATTTAGGAACGATATGCAGATGGATTATCTGACAGGTTTTGACTTGATAAACAATAGAGAGGTAATGGTGCCTGCACCTCTTGCATTATTCAGGTACGAACCCAAGCCGCCATCTGTGAATCCATTCTCATTCTACCACACTAATGGACTTGCTTCCGGGAACGTTATGGAAGAGGCAGTATGCCACTCTTTATGCGAACTTATTGAACGCGACGCCCTCAGTATCGCAGAATTGCGTGCCAGTGCAATTCCATTTCATTTTGTGAGGCATATCGCAGATTCGTTGAGATCTCATGGCTACTCAAGTCCTACTATTACAATTGATAAATTCAGGGATGAGTTCAAGATATTCCCTGACGTTGATTTTACAAATGTTGATTTCAAACCAATAACCAATCTGATCAAAGTTTTTGAGCGAAATCACATATCTCTAATTGTGAAGGATATTACGACGGATATCGGTATACCAACCTTTAATGCAGCAAGCGTAGAATGGGTGACGCACGATTACGGCTATCTGGCAGAGGGGCATGGAACGCATCCAGATGTTCGGATTGCATTACTGCGCGCAATAACAGAAGTGTCACAAACTAGGGCGGCCAATATTCAAGGTGCCAGAGACGATCTCAGAAAGATAAAGTACAACCAAGAAAATACAGATGAGAAGCGATCATGGAGATTTATGCCGTCAGACAATACTATCAGGTTTTCAGAGATAAAATCTTACTACAACCCGGATATCCTTGATGACATTAAACTGATACTAGATAGATTAAGAAAGACAGGTCTAGTACAGGTGATAATCGTGAATTTAACTAATAATAGACTCAATGTGCCTGTAGTTAGGGCAATAGTGCCCGGTCTTGAAACCTTCAAAATTACCAAATCTGTAGTAGGTTGGAGAGGGAGGAAATTTTTTAAAGTATGAACAAACCAATTATTTTTCTCGGTCCTAGTATGAGTACTGAGAAAGCTAAGTCGATATTTGATGCAGAGTATAGACCCCCTGCAAAAAAAGGCGATTTTCTGCGGCTGGGACTACTCTCAGAAATTTCCATGGTCGGCTTGGTCGACGGTATGTTTATGCAAGATTACCCACCAACTCCAATAGAAGTGTACCAACTTGTAGCCAAAAAAAACATCATTGTTGTTGGTGCGGCAAGCTTAGGCGCATTGAGGGCGGTAGAATTGGAGCGATTCGGAATGATAGGGATTGGAAAGATCTTTGAGCTTTATAGAACAGGTAAAGTGAATGCAGACGACGAAGTTGCTGTCACATTTGACGAAACTAGCTACAAGCTACAATCCGAAGCGATGATCGACATAAGGTTCAATCTTTTTCTAGCAGAGAAGCGAGGAATTATTAGCACTCATATCAGAAAAATGCTCTCTCATGTAGCAAAGAAGGTTTACTTCCCATTGCGAAATTACAACGACATACTGGATTATTTAGTCAAGAGTACTCCAGAATATGCTGACCAGTTCGAAGTATTTAGGTCTTATATATCATCTAACAGGGTAAGCCTAAAGGAATTGGACACAATTAAGCTAATCAAGTACATCAAGGCCAGATACGAACAACTCGATAAATGATGATGAGATGAAAACAATAAATTCATGTTCTGATAACGAGTATACTCATCTGCAATTACAAATTCAGCAATGGAATTAGTTGTGATTTGATTTAGTCTTCGAACTTAGTGCTTCCTAAACCACTCGTAAAAATAATTGAGCGGCCCTCCAAATGATAACGTGTTCACTCTTTCAATATTATATCCTACTAATACCATTCTACGGAACAGACGTGTTTGCAAGTCTATAGGTATATCATCCTTTTTTATTTGAGGAAATAGCTCAAAAAAGAATTTTTGATTGTAATAAGCTATATGCTGCACATAACAAGCGGATAAAATAGTAGGATCTCGAGAAATTATGTAAGACATTTCGAAACTCTGTGAACTCTTTTCAGCATGTAACTGTAATACACGCCGATTAAATATTTCGCGAACAGATTCAGTAGTTAGCCTCGAAGCGGTCTCTTCAAAAGCTTTTATCTCGCGATCAAGCTGGCTGACTGTTCGTTTTGCCAAATCTACCGCTATTAACAGGTCAGCATCGCTAATTCCATGATCCTTTCCGAAAAGATAAAAAATTGCCATTAATTCGTGTTTGTATAGGATCGGAAAGCCTATTTTCCCATCAATAAAATTTAATATCCTTGAAGAAATGTCAGCTGGTACAAAAATACCCATATAAGAATCAGTCATTACTCCCAATGTAGGTTGGATTGGAGTAACAATCAATTATATAATTGTAATAGTATATTATTGAATAAAATTCAGCACGTGCCCGCTTGTAAGTATTTTAAGAGTAGAACTGCAACAGTGTTTTGCAATATCCAGAGTTACATCTGGAATTACCAAATAATTGATCAACTTTATTCCATTGACTTTCACGAGTTTAATCGTTAAATAAATCAGTAAGTGTCGCATATTCCTGATTCATAATGACCTTGATCAATATCAAATCCGTTATTGAACAGCTAGATTGGAGTACTTGTGTCTGAACATTGACAACCGCAAAGATCACGGACAATAAGAAATAAAACAATGACGAATATTCTTTTTCACAGTGATAATAACGATGCTATGTCGTATTTATTACGAAATGGGTTTGAGAATAAAGTTGATCTTATATATATCGATCCACCATTTCTGACAAGAGACAAGTATTTTCTAAGAACTCAAGGTGGTCCAAAGCTCGCGTTCGATGACAGATTTAGTGGAAAAAATCCTTTAAAACTATATTTGGATAGTATGTATCCACGACTAATAAATATATGGCGTCTACTTTCACCTTCAGGGTCTTTTTTTATTCACTTGGATTGGCACATGGTGCATTACATAAAAGTAGTTATGGATGAATTGTTTGGATATAAGAATTTTCGAAATGAAATAATAGTAAAAAGAGGTCGAAGAAAGAATTTGATGTATCAGTTCAAGTACTTGGACAGGATGCATATTGCAAATGATTCATTGCTTTGGTATTCGAAATATGAGTTAGCTAGGTTCCCTCTACCGATGAAAGAGAAGGAAATAGATTCAAAATGGATGGGATTTTGGAGTAATGTGGATAGGCCAACCATGAGATATCGGCTATTTGGTCATGTTCCGGAGAGAGGACAATGGAAATGGAGCCGATCTAGGGCCGCTAAAGCTGTAAAGAATTACAATTTTTATGAAAACCACTATTCAGATGTCCCACTCGAAAAATACTGGGTTCAAACTGGGAAGAAGCTAGAATTTATCAGGAAACGGACTGGAGTTAAATATGCTGAGTATTGGATACCTCCTAAGAATAAGGCAGTCTTGGACAACGTTTGGCTAGATGTAGAAAGTTATGGATACTCAACCGGTTATGAGACAGAAAAGCATGAACAGTTATTGGAGCGAATCATTGGTCAATTCTCACATCCAAAAGCCTTAGTCGCAGATTTCTTTTGCGGTTCGGGCACAACATTAGTCACTGCCGCTCGAATGGCAAGAAATTGGATTGGGTGCGATTCCTCACTCCAGGCTATTCGAGTTGCTCAAAAAAGGCTTTCGAATACTAATTATGAATTGATAAGACTTACTTAATGGTTATATCTATTATCATGATTGAGGACAGTATAACTGGAAATCAATACATCTCTTATGCAATCACAAATTGATTCAAAAATGTTTATCTTGAACTACTTTAAATGGAGTGACCAAGGCATTTAAGATCTAGTCCCTTTTAATTAGTGTCTTCTTGATCCATCTTTAGACCAATACTGTAAAGTAGTGGACTTAAAATATGATTCAAACAAATGTATTCTAATCAAACAATCAAAAAGCTCATTAGACCGCCGTGTGTATGAAATTCAATAATGCCTGTACAATCGAAGGCAGAATATGAAAAGCTACTAGGGCGTCTACAACAAAATGTCAGTAATACCAGTCGAAGAGAGGTATCCCGATTGGAAATTCCTGATCCCCAGGTAATCTGGATAGGTCAGCGTACCATTTTCAGGAACTTTATGGAATTCCCAAAAGCTTTGAGAAGAGAACCAGAAAAGCTTCTGTTATATCTCAACAAAGAATTGGCATCTGCAGGATATATTGCGGGTGACAGAGTGATCTTCTTAGGACGCAAAGAACCATCTTCATTTGGGGCTCTAATTGATAGATATGTCAAGGATTACGTCATATGCCCAGTTTGTGGCAGCCCTGATACAAGAACTGAAAAAAGTAAGAAACTAGGCTTTCTGTTATGTGAAGCATGCGGAGCAAGATCATCTATCAAAGGCAATTACGCCTAATCAAATAAGTTTGGTTTCTATCCTTGTTTTTTAAGCCATAGATCCCTACGAATATCCCAACCATTCTTGTGATTTTATCATATTTGATGTAATGATAAGCCGACAATACATAGGATTTAACCCCGAAATTGGAAAATATTGACTAACTGTTCTAAGTAGAGAAATTGTAATTTGATTGCATAAAATGACTGCAATAATGTCACTTAATCAAGATACGCCGGTCACATCATCTGAAACCATATTTTCTAAAGGACAAAGTTGGGGAGCGCTCAGAAAAGCATGGAAGGGCTACAGGATTGCAAAGGTCCAGAATGATAATTCAAAAATGACAGAGTACGCAACAAAGATAAGAAAGATACAAGGAGAACTGGGAGTTCAAGTTTCAATCTTTCCAAATCTAGGAATTTCCTAGACTTGATTTAGTGATCAGGGGCAACGCCTCAGATTTACAACACTTTTAATTTTTTCGAAATTTATGAATGATATTAGACATTTATTACAACATAATCGTTAGGAAATCTCAAAATTCAAATAAGCTAATAAGTTAATTTTAGTTAAACTGTTTCAAAACGAACCGATATGTAATTATCAGGCGTGTGAATAGTTTCACGCTGCTGAATAAAGTTGGAGGGGAAATTTTCATATTAATAGATAGCAATGATGAAGAAAACGAGATTCAAAAAGAATCAGACTCAGCTGAGGTCGATAAGACTATAGCTTTGGAACAGGAATTAGCTGAGGTGAAAGAACTATTGACTACTACAAGGCAATTAGCTGACAATAATCTTAACAAACTGAAGTATATGGCAGCAGATTTCGATAATTACCGAAAACAAATAGAAAGACAGATGAATAGCAGGATGGAATCTAACAGAGCAGAACTTCTATCAAGCTTTTTGAATGTTTACGACGATTTCTCCAGGGCTTTAGAAATGGCCGAACAATGCAAATCAGATCCCATGGTAATAGAGGGCCTCCAAGGGGTCAATAAGAATCTAAAGCACTTGTTAGAAGCCGAACATGTTAGGGAGATAGAAGCAGTCGATACTCCATTCGATCCGAATATTCATGATGCTATAAGCTTTTCATATCGTGACGATTTGCCAGAAAGTACTGTCACGAAAGAGATAAGGAAGGGATACATGATAAATGATAAGATTCTGAGACCGAGTTTAGTAGAAGTTTCTAAAAAGATAATTAAAAATATCGATAATGATACAGAAAACATTGAAAAGGTATCTGAATAATATATGGCAAAAATAATTGGAATTGATCTTGGAACAAGTAATTCAGCAGCTGCGGCAATGATCGGTGGCAAACCCTCGATTATACAAGCAGCTGAAGGTACTTCTATCGGTGGAAAAGCATTTCCATCCGTTGTTGCTTTTACTCGCGATGGTCAGTTAATAGTTGGCGAACCTGCAAGAAGGCAAATGATATCCAATGCAGAAGGGACGGTTGTTGGAGCAAAACGCAAAATGGGTACTGATTTCAAATTCAGCGTGTTTGGAAAGCAATACACTCCCCAGCAGATTTCTGCATTTATATTACAAAAGATCAAAAAGGATGCTGAAGCATTTCTGGGTGAAACCGTTGACAAGGCCGTCATTACAGTCCCTGCATACTTTAATGACAACCAAAGACAAGCAACTAAGGACGCAGGAGAAATAGCCGGACTACAGGTCGTAAGAATCATTAATGAGCCAACCGCGGCATCGCTAGCATTTGGATTAGACAAAGTTCAGAAGGATTTGAAAATTGTAGTCTTTGATTTGGGTGGGGGCACATTAGATGTCACAATCATGGAAATGGGAGGTGGAGTATTTCAAGTCAAGAGTACGTCAGGAGATACCCAGCTTGGTGGTACCGATATGGATAATGTGCTTGTGGAGTTTGTACTAGCTGAATTCAAGAAACAATCTGGCATAGATATTAGAAATGATAAAGCTGCGATGATGAGGGTCCGTGAGGCCGCTGAGAAGGCTAAAATTGAACTGTCAAATGTTGTTACAACGGAAGTTAATTTACCGTTTTTGGCATACGATCCTGCTACTGGTCCAAAAAATCTAGTGCTATCAATCACGAGAGCAAAGCTAGAGGAGCTTTTGCGCCCTATAGTTGAACGATGTAGAGCTCCAATGCTACAGGCACTTCAAGATGCCAAGTTAACTCCACCAGAAATTGATAAGATAATACTCGTTGGCGGGCCCACCAGAATGCCGATTGTTAGACAATTCGTTTCAACAGTGATGAGTAAAGATCCTGAAGGAGGAATCGACCCAATGGAAGCAGTCGCAATGGGTGCTGCAATTCAAGGTGCAATCATTGCCGGGGATGTCTCTACTGACATACTTTTGGTTGATGTTACTCCCCTAACTCTCGGTGTTGAAGTCCTGAATGGTTTGAAGGAGCCATTGATAGACCGTAACACCACTATTCCAACTAAGAAAAGCAAAGTGTTCACAACCGCAGCAGACTATCAGACCGCTGTAACTATCCATGTGGTACAAGGGGAAAGAGCTATGGCGTCAGATTGCGTTTCCTTGGGAATGTTCAATCTTTCTGGAATTCCTCCAGCGCCTAGAGGAGTACCCCAAATTGAAGTTGCTTTTGACATCGACGCTAACGGTATTCTCAATGTAACGGCAAAAGACTTGGCGACTGCGAAAGAGGCAAAAATTACGATCACCGCCAATAGTAAACTAGGAAAAGATGAAATAGAAAAATTAAAGAAAGAAGCAGACCAGTTTGCTGAAGCAGATAAGAAGAAGAAAGAAGAAGCCGAAGTTAAAAATGAGGCAGATAATTTAGTATACGCAGCAGAAAAGCTAGTAAAGCAGGATTTGAAAGATAAAATAAAACCAGAACAAAGCGAAAAGATCGACAAAGCAGCAACGGAACTAAGAGATGCAATAGCCGCGAACAATATAGATAATATCAAGACAAAAATTCAAGAACTCAAAAATATTCTTGCAGAAGTTAGTACAGAGGTATACAAAACCGCTGGTGCTGCAGCGGCAGCAAGCACAGGTCAGACAGGAGCTACTCAAGACCAGCAATCAACTGCAGGCTACACAGATGCAAGTGCTGGTGGTGCTGGTGGTGCTGGTGGTGCTGGTGGTGGAAATCCATCGGGACCGTCTTCACCATAATCCGTTAATTATGGAAGCAAAAGTATGGGATTGTAGAAGATGAGTACCAAAAGGGACTACTACGATGTCCTTGGTGTCCCAAAAAATGCACCTAAAGACAATATCAAAAATGCATATAGAAAGCTCGCCCTACAATATCACCCGGACAGGAATAAATCAAAAGAGGCTGAGGATAAATTCAAGGAAATTTCTGAGGCGTATGCAGTGTTATCTGATGATGAGAAACGAAAACGGTACGATACATATGGGCATTTAGGAAGCGAAGAAGTATTTAGAGGCTCAGAAGCCAATTTCGAAGAAATATTCAAGGATATTGGTTTCGGAGGGTTTAGGGATATATTTGAACAAGTCTTTGGTGGTCGTGAAGGTGGATTTAGTGATCCGTTTAACTTTGGATTCCGTTTTGGGGGTGGTGGCAGGCGAAGAGGCCAAGACCTAGTCTATGACGCAGAACTGACTTTGGAAGACGTGTTTAGGGGCAAAAAGGAGGAGATCGAACTGCCTAAACTCGAAAAGTGCAGGACTTGTTCAGGAACAGGTGCTGCTCCTGGAAGTAAGCCAAGAAAATGTAATGTTTGTGATGGCCAGGGACAGATGAGACGAGTCTACAGTCAAAATCGATTCTCCACTTTCGTATCCTTAGAACCATGCCAGACCTGCCGTGGACAAGGAGAGATCATTGATCGTCCATGTGAATCTTGTAACGGAGATGGAAGTGTGAGAACCTATAAGAAAATCAAGCTAGAAATTCCCAAGGGCGTCGAAGATGGAATGACACTGCAACTACGCGGAGAGGGAGAGCCTTCTGAAGGCGGTCAAGCTGGTGATCTATTGATTAGAATCCATGTCAAGCCCCACCCGGTTTTCGAAAGACTAGCCGATGGACACATACTTTATAATCTCGATACCAGCTTCACTGACCTAGCTCTAGGAACTGATAGAAGAGTGCCAACCTTAGATGGTGACGAAAAGCTAAAAATCAATGCCGGTAGCCAACCAAATAATGTTGTGAAGCTCAAAGGAAAAGGGTTGCCACGTTATGGAGGTTTTGGAAAGGGTGATGAGCTCGTTAGATTAAATATCAAGGTTCCTACCCAATTAAGCGATACTCAAAAAGAATTACTCCGCCAGTTGGACAGGGAATTCAAAAGTCCAGATGGTAGATAAATCGGAATACCTAGAAATAAAAATGCAGTACAGTTGCGTTTTGGAAAAATAATGCTCCCAATCGCTACAGAAGAACTTTCAAAAACATACAAGGGCTCAAGACTAGCTGCACTAGATAAGGTCTCAGTAAGGGTTGAGCCTAGACAAATTTTTACCCTTCTGGGAAGGAATGGAGCTGGGAAAACAACCTTTGTTCGGGTATGCGCTACACAGCTTATGCCAAGTTCCGGAAGAGTAAATGTTCTTGGATACGATGTAATCACTGAGGCCAACAAGATTAGAGGCTTGATATCTATAGTTCCGCAAGAGGCTAGACCATTGAGGGCACTAACACCATGGGATCATATATATAATTGGTTACAGATTCGGGGTCAAGATCGAATTCAAGCTAAAATAAAAACTGAAGCAATTCTTCAAGATCTAGAACTATATGATGCAAAGGACACACCGGCTATGAACCTATCAGGTGGTATGAAACAAAAGATCTTGGTAGCAATGGCTATGGCCACAGATGCACAATTGTTGTTCTTAGATGAGCCAACCATAGGATTAGATCCTGTATCACGTCGGCAAGTTTGGTCCGCAATAAAAAGATGGAAGACCCAAGGCAAGTCAATTTTTTTGACTACGCATTATATGGATGAGGCAGAAATGCTTTCTGACAAAATAGCAATCATAGATCAAGGACGTTTGCTGGCAATAGGAAGCATGGAAGATCTTCGGAAAATTATACCACAGAAAGTCAGAATAGACATCGCGAAAGAAAAGGTAGATAACGATATGTTGCGTCCATTTGGATCAGTTATAGATACCGGTGCAAATACCATCCGAGTATTTGCATTCGAGGAGGCTGCCAGAGAACTTTCTGAATTTGCATTGAGAAGAAACATTGCGTTCACTATTTCTCCGGTAACTTTGGACGATGTCTTTGTATCGTTAGTGACAAGCGGAGATATGCAAGACAGACCTTTAAGGGACAGTGTATTTCGACACGCCCAATAAAATAAGCATCTTAACGAAAGTTGCTCGGTACGACTGATACCTTAGCATTATTGTTTCTGTTTTCGTCTAAACTATGTAAAGTGTAATTGACAGAACAGTTCGAATTATCGAGGAGTGTGCAACCGCAAAGAACTATTCAGTTGATATTTCAAAATTACTCCCTACCACATTTGACGCATAAATAGTGTCATCTATTGTCTTTTTTTTGACTTTCTCATTAGAAAGTAGTAGTTTTATACAAACAAATTTATGTATACCCACGTATTAATACGTACAAGTAAGTGTAACTATGGTTGGAAAAACAAAACTTACTTTGAGTATTAATGAACAAGTTCGCAACGACGTACAGGCAGTTATTGACGAACGGAGTCTTACCCTTTCACGGTTAGTCGAGAATTTTCTAAAATTTATGATTAAACCTGACATGTGGTGTTTTAAATGTGGTGAAAAGTTTTGTATTCTGGATGTTGATAGATGCCCAAAATGTAGCTATTTAATATGCAGCTTTTGTTCAGCTTGCAGATGTGTATTATCAGATGAAGCTGCAATTGCTGTATTTCATACTAACAAAATATATCAACACCTTCTAGGTGGGTATTTGGAATAACGACTGCGATGAATGTCTTTAATAAACAGAAAGAAATGACGGATCCTAATCTTAAAGTTAGCGAAATCTTCTACTCCCTGCAAGGAGAGGGCACCAATGCGGGAAGACCTGTCGTTTTTTTGCGAACATCACATTGTAACTTGGCCTGTACCTGGTGCGACACCAAGTACACTTGGGATTGGGATAACTATGATTACTCAATAGAGGTCAAACAAATGAATGTAGAGGATCTAATAAATTCTATTTCACGGTATCAATCTAAGCACCTCGTGATAACAGGCGGCGAACCTATGATCCAACAAAGACAATTGTTGCATTTGATTAAGAAGATTAAGAAAATGGACTATTTCGTAGAAATAGAAACAAATGGCACCATTTTACCAGATCGAATTTTAGATGATCTAGTTGATCAATGGAATATTTCACCAAAACTGCGAAGTTCCATGATTGAGAGATCAGCAAGAGAAATCGAAGAGTGCTATCTTTTCTTTACCAATCACTCAAAATCTTATTTCAAATACGTAATTAATGATTCTGATGATCTTCGAGAGCTTCAGGATCTCATAAAGAAATACAACATACCTGCAAATAGGATAATATTAATTCCACAAGGAAAAGACAAAGATGAAATTATAGTCCGAGGCAGATGGTTATCTGAAATTTGTATAGCAAAAGGGTATATCCTGTCACTACGTCTGCAAATTCTACTTTGGTCAAATCAAAGAGGAGTTTAATTGAATGTGATATTGTCATTTATGAGTTTTGGTACAAGATAAAAACTCATCATAATCAGATGGAGATATAATTGCTATACGTTTAATCCAAATAACTATTACAAGATTCATGCCTCAGTCGTATGATATAATGCAGCCTGTAATTGTTTTACGAGACATTTTTAATTATAAGTAGGACTAGTTTGTAAATCGATATTGGATTTTTTTAAAAGTTGCAGCTACAGACGTATTGAATTGGCTGAAAGTTATCATGAATTTTATGGTCCCATTACTATCATTGCGGATATAGGATATGAATGCGACGAGATCAATTAATTTGGTTAACATCCAGTATATCTGAAATAACAAATGCTTCAAACTTTAAGGTAGAATTATAAAAATGTAAATACTTAATCTTTAAGTCATAAGTCTTTTGTCTAGTTCACCAAAAGCAGACTTTTGACTGTCTGGTTGTAAATCTAGACGTCTTGAAAACCTAAATTCATTTAAAAAGTAGCGACAAATATGATACATTCGCATCTGGGCAGGATATTTATTAAAATAGGTGTTAGAAACGTAATTTCAGGCAAAATGATCTTTACTAAAATCAAATTCAAGCATTGTAAATGAGAAGTAAATTCTTTGGAATTACTCATAAGATCGCAAAAAATGAGTGAATGCCGGCTACTTTGTACTGCTAGAATTAGTGTTTGATAATCCTCCAAGAGTTGAGCCAGTATTCGTTGTTGGAAGACCAACTGTTTGATCATAACAATCTCTAACCATCTTACTACTAAGGCCGTTAGGTCCCTTGTTTGCATCACTTATACAATTAGATATCTCCTTTAATTGCTTCTTACTCAGCTGGTTGTTGTTAGTTGAGCTGCCACTGCTGCCACTGCTGCCACCGCTACTTTTGTCACTGCCACTGCTTCCACTGCTGCCACTACTGCCACCGCTACTTTTGTCACTGCCACTACTGCCACTGTTACTATCATGTTTACTTTTTCCATTGTCGTTACTGTCGGAACTCGCAGCAATTGCTAAATTTGTGAAGCTAGCAGCTGTGATTAGGGCCATGCTCATTGCCACAATCCCAAAGATCGTTAACCTTGTTTTCGTAGACATTTTATCTCATGCAGCAACAAGTAATTATAATTATTACTTTGTCAAGCCTTGTTTAGCTTCCTGTCTTAAATTATTGATATCAATCTATCCGATCGAGGCTTGTATAATCCCTCATGAGCTATGCAGATTTTAGTTACACCATTCACTCAAAACAGCAGATATGGATACAGTATCTTTAAAAATCCTACTCCTGTCAATTTTTCCTTCAAAGTCGCTCTTAGATAATGGACTATTATTAAGTAGAACCAAGGATTGTATACCCGCGGTGTTTGCTGCGTCTATTCCTAAAGGAGCATTTTCAACCACTAATGCGCTTTGTTGATTTATGTTCATGCCTCGCAATGCAGTTATGAAGGCGAGAGGATCAGGTTTGCCAACATTAAGATCATCTGCTGTAACAATAACCTCAAATTTTATATTTTTTAACTGGTCGAGTAGAGCAATGACATCTTCCTTTGAAGATCCGCTCACAACAGCCTTACTGCACGTTAATCTTTCGAGTAATGATTGAACTCCTGTAAATGGTTTGGGTACTGTTGGATATGATCTAAATATTTCGCTCTTTCTCTTTGTGATCTGAGGAGCTACCTCATTTGCGTTGATGTTATGCAATTCCAATACATTTTTGGCTAGATCAATTCCACGCATACCCTCTAAGAGATAGACTGTTCTTTCGTTTACATCAATATTTGCAATTTCGTTAAATGCAATCCGCCATGCTTCAAAGTGAGAAGGCATAGAATTGATCAATACACCGTCCAAATCAAAAATAATACCTTTCATATTGATTCCTTCCCTAGCTTCTCATATTTTTCTTTTTGTTAGCTACGAATTTAGATCCGAGATATTTAAGCTGAAAGAATTGGATTAGAAGTTCGTGAATTTGAAATCACTATCTACCTCAACGAATTGACAAATGGATTGCAATTTCATTACGTCAGAAACGTAGGATCTAGGAATTTGGTTCATTAGGTAGTGATATTTTCATAATATTTGGAAAGAGACAAGAACACACACATGATAGTTGCAGGGTTGTGATAGATGAGTTCCAATCAACTATTATGCCAACTAGTATGAGTGATTAAGGTGATCATTGGCAACTTGGTTAGTAAACAATCGAAATGTACTTTCCAAGTTTTAGAGTTCGAATCAGTGCTACTAATATTTAGTAACCGAAATTATTCATCGAATAGTTGAATTAGAACTAAGATAAAAGATATGAATCTTTTCAAATCGAAATAGTCGTACTTGTTGTTAAAAATAGATTACTTCGAATTTCGATTAAACTTTATCCTCCTTCCAGTTCGATTTACCAACTTGGAAACGTTTGTAATTATCTTTAATGAAGCAGCAAGGTGATTGTGGGGATTAAAAATCCTCGCCAAATCATGCTCGTTGAGCACTTTAGCTACCTTTGAATCTCGTCGAATGGCGTCAACAAAGGATAAGCTTGTATCCGAAAAGGCTATTCTTTGCACATCGCGATAAGCTTCAAATCTCGGAATACCTTTCTTTATCAGCTCGTCTAGCACAAATTCAGCATAGATTTTACCGTTAGTTAAATCAATATTTGTGGCAATTTTTTCTCGGTTTACAGTTAATTCTGAAATGACCTTTATCATCGAGCTGAGCATCTCATCTATTAAAATAGAGGCCATTGGAATAGTAAATCTCTCATTTGCAGAATTTGTCAGGTCTCTTTCATGCCACAAGGGAATATTTTCCATAGACACTACCACTAGTGGCCTAAGAAGGCGTGCAAGCGATGAGACGCGTTCGCTTTTTATTGGGTTTCGCTTGACAGGTACTGCACTGCTACCCATCTGTCCAGTCTTAAATGGCTCAGATAGTTCACCGATTTCAGTTCTCTGTAGATTCCGAATTTCTATTGCAATTTTGTCAAGTGTGCAACCGACGAGTGCAATGATGAATTGAATTTCCGCAAATCTCTCTCTTGAAACAACTTGAGTGGCTGCGTCGATTGGAAAGAGACATAGCTTTTTAGATACCAAGTTCTGCACTTCGAGAGCCCGATCGTCCATCAATGATCCTGTCCCAACTACACCTAAGGTTTTACAGATCAAGTACCGCTTTTTTCCCTCTTCGATTCGTTCCAAATGCTTAGCCAATTCCAGCGACCACACAGCAAATTTAAGTCCGAAGGAAATAATACTAGCATGTTGGCCATGTGTCCTACCTAC
>Ga0126370_10000366_pt1 | contig 18227 bp, 23 predicted proteins | sample PanSoiMetaPlot_3_FD_92586 | JGI IMG/M metagenome (GOLD analysis project Ga0126370, IMG submission 92586) | Tropical forest soil microbial communities from Panama - MetaG Plot_3 | ecosystem: Environmental > Terrestrial > Soil > Tropical forest > Bulk soil | place: Panama | collected 2016-02-17 | reverse complement strand
CTTAAATCCCTTGCGATGCCAGCCGATGAGAGTCTCTGGTTTGACGATCATCAATGCCTCTCTCCAGCTGAAGAATCGGGACCACAACACCAAAGAAAAACGGGCAGCAGCAGTGAGCTTGCGGGGTGAAATTTGGTGTTCCTGGTAGAAGGCAAGCTGCTTGCGTAGGAATAATACTTCCGCACTTAAGGCAGCCCGGGAAGAAAGCGCCCATCGAAGGAACTGGAGGCTCTGGACGACTACAGTAATAAGGATAAGGAACAACGATCGGAGCAGCTGGGCGGTCCTGAGCATGTTCACCTATGGAATCACACGTTCAAGTCTGCGGCTGGGAGGTGACAGTTTACGTCAACGTAGCCTCGAAAGTTGCCCCTTTTCATGTGCAAACGGACTTTTTGCGGAGCACAACAGTCCCAAAGAGTGTCAAATCAATCCGGAAAGCAAGTGACCGCTGTTCTCGCTGTGCCTTCTCCACGGCCGCAGAAATGGCTTGCCTCCCTTCCCGATAGGCCTGTTCGGAAATCAACAGCAACTGTGAGGTACTCTCGCGGACGAGAAATGTGTCTTGAAAGACTTCGTCTCCAGTAAAGACCTTCTGGATGTGTTGCGCTGGTTCAGAGGACACATTGATGTATCCTGCCTCGACTAACAGCCGCTTGAGTTCGGTCGTGGCGAGGTATCGTCTTAAGTCGGCGTTCCTAACTCCGGGAAAGTAGTGGTAGAGATACCAGCCTGTGCCTGGTGCATGGGGATCAAGTCCAAAGATGGCAAGCCGTCCCGTGTTCTTGAGAAGTAGACGGCTGTCTCTGAGAAATTTCATTGGGTCTGAGAAGTGATGAAATGCATTCACACAGAAAATCAGGTCGAAACATTGTGCCTGAAATGACATGCTTTCCGCGGGGGCACAGACAAGTTGGGCTCGGGTGGCACGAGCATGAGATCTCTCGAGCATCGGGCGTGAGGGGTCAATGCCAACCAGCTCAACCGGCAGATCGCTCAAAACGTTGAGCCAATGTCCAGTGCCGCAACCAACTTCGAGCAGTCTGGGTGTGGCGGGACCAGCGGCGAGCTGCCGCAACCAGGCCTGAATGCCGGGAAAGGACTGGTAGCGATATCGCTCGTTGAACTGATCCGCGAGTTCGTCATAGCTGATCAGCATGTTAGCGACGATTCGCGTTATTCCTCCCTTAACCCTTGGCTACTCCTGTGCGTGAGCCACACCTGAGCTGCCACCGAAGCTACGCGAACTTCTGATGCGGCCCAAGATGTGAGGGAGTTCCGATTGAAGCGCAGCAGAGAGGTGGTATGACTCAGTATCGCGGGGATACGCACCTGCTTCGACATCTGCTTTGAAACGAGCGAGGGCGGTTGCGATCTCTGCGGCGCCATTCAGGTACTGGCGGACAAATTTCGCTGGACGCCTGAAGGTGAGTCCTAGGAGGTCGTTCAACACCAAGACCTGACCGTCGCAGTCGGGCCCGGCGCCGATTCCCAGAGTTGGAACCGATAGTTGCTCGGTGATGATTTTTGCAACTTCTCGTGGTATTCCTTCCAACACGATCGCAAATGCACCTGCCTTGTCCAAGGCCACGGCGTCTGCGATGAGCCTCTCAATCTGCGAGGCAGCTTTTCCCTGAACTTTATAGCCGCCGAAGCGATGGACGGATTGAGGTGTCAGCCCGACGTGTCCCATCATCGGAATCTCTGCGCACACCATGCGCCGAATGAGGGGGGCTCGGTTTTGCCCGCCCTCCAGCTTCACTGCCTGTGCTCCGCCTTCCTTCACAAAACGCACGGCACAGCGCAGTGCGTCTTCCTCGCTGACGTGATATGTGCCATAAGGCAAATCGGCCACAAGCAAGGCCCTTTTGATCGCTCTGCGGGCGGCGCAGGTATGATGAAGCATGCCTTCAAACGTAACTGGCAAAGTTGTTTCGTGCCCAAGCACGACCTCGGCGAGGGTGTCCCCGACGAGTATCAGGTCGAATCCGGTCTCGTCTGCCAGTTTCGCCGTGGGAAAATCGTAGGCAGTGACAAAGGTAATTCTCTGTCGACCCTTTTTGCTTCGAATAAGGTCCGGCGTTACGCGTTCGTGCAGTGAAAGATCATTCTTCGCCATTTCTGTCCTCCAATGCACTTCGGCTCAAAAACCGATAGCGCTTGTCAGATAAGGGGCGTTGAAAACCGATTATAAGCCTGGCCAAACTGCGCGCCGAATCCGGTTCTCCAGTCCCTGCTAAAGGGCCTTGCTCGTCACTTGTCTCCTGGCTGTGAAAGTGACGACTTGACTCTGGAGTATAGTCCAGAGTCAAGTACGTATTTGCTGCATGTGAATTGGCGAAACGGGATCCCGAGGTTTCTTTGGAAGGAGGCCGATCAAAACAGCGGGAATAGGGCATACCAGAACTTTTGTAGAATCGAGAGCATCATCTAACTATGCCTTTCTATAGAGATCGTGTATATCCCCATCTCGTACGAGTTCTGGGGAATCCAAAGCCTGTGCAGGAGATTCGCCAAGGCCTCGTGCCTTTAGCGCAAGGGGAAGTGCTTGAGATTGGAGTAGGCCCAGGCGTGAACTTCGCTCACTACGATCCCGGTAGAGTAAGCAAAGTCTACGCGCTTGAACCGAACCCCGGAATGGTCCCGCGGGCCGAAGAACAACGCCGTCGCACACAACTGAACGTCGAGTTTCTGGATTTGCCTGGAGAACAAATTCCATTAGGCGATGCTAGCGTCGACACCGTTGTTACCACGTTCACGATGTGCACTATTCCTGGCATCGAGGAAGCTATTCGCGGGATCGGCAGAGTCTTGAGGCCCGGCGGTCAGTTTATTTTCTTTGAGCATGGACTTTCGCCCGATCCTAATGTGCGACGCTGGCAGAAGCGGACTGAGCACTTTTCAAATGGGCGTTCGAGGGATGCCACGTCACTCGCCACATCCCATCTCTCATCAGGGACGGTGGTTTCAAGTTTGAACAGTTGAATGAAGCGTATCTGGCACCGTTCTCCAAGTCTGGTTCGTATTTCTTCTGGGGCGTGGCGCGCCCGCAATACTAAGCGCGCATGCTCCGGTTAGGTTCGGGCGGAAATACCCGACTACGACGACTGGAGACCGCGTTGGACAATAGTGACGATGCAGCTACGATTTCGTCTCTTGTCGTTGTGCGTCCCAGGCTAAATCGGAGGGCACCCATGCCGATTTCGGGCGCGATCTTCATTGCTTTCAGCACGGGAGATAACTGCACTGAGCCCGCATGACACGCGGAACCAGTGGAAGCAGCGACTCCTTCCATCCTTGCCAGGATCTCCGATCCCACTTTGCCAACGAAGCTCACGTTGAGGGTATTGGGCAGGCGTTCAGTAAGATGGCCATTCAAAACAACCCTGGGGCCGAACTGGTCTTGAAGCGAATTCCAGAGTAGATCGCGCAGTTCGCGGACTGCTTCCATCCCTATCCAATTTTCAGCAAGAGCACAAGCGACGCCGAGTCCAACATCGAGCAGGACATTCTCGGTGCCAGCGCGCCGGCCGGATTCGTGGCCAGCACCATGAATGAGGGATTCCAATTGGACGCCGTCGCGGAGATAAAGTGCGCCAATTCCTTTTGGTCCATAAAGCTTGTGGCCAGCTATTGATAGCAAATCGACTCCAAGTTCATCGACACGAGTGCTGATTTTTCCAACGGACTGCGCCGCATCGGTGTGGAACAGGATTCCGTGCTCACGGGCAATGCGGGCAATGTCGGTGATCGGCTGAATGGTGCCAACTTCGTTGTTGGCATGCATGATGGAAATCAATACTGTGCGGGACGTGATCGCCCGCATGGCGTCATCGGGATCAATTCGCCCGAGACCATCGACAGGCAAGTAGGTTACCTCGGCACCTAAGCGTTCCAAAAACCGGCATGGATTCATGATGGCTGGGTGCTCCACCTGCGAGGTAATGATGTGCGCCCCGGTTCTTCCATAGGCGTAGAACACACCTTTGAGCGCGTGATTGTTTGATTCGCTACCTCCACTGGTAAAGACAATCTCGTGCGGTTTGCATCGCAATAGATTGGCGACCTGAACTCGCGCTTTGTCGACCGCCTCTTGCGCAGGGTGCGCAGCCCAGTGATCGCTGGATGGGTTGCCGAAGGGATTTCGGAGGACTCGTTCCATGGCATTGGCAACTTCCGGCGCTAGTGGTGTACTGGCATTGAAGTCAAGATAGATAGGCTGCCGGTTGGCAACGTGCATTAGCGAACCTCCTAAGTCCACAACAGCGAAGACGTTCTCGTAGTAAGGCACAGCAGGATCAGACGAACTGTAAAGCTATTTCTTGTCATGCTGCAGAATCACCTTGACAATGTGTATATTCAAGTATTAAATTGAATATTATCATGTCTCAGATCATCAGCACGGCGAAAAGAGATTTCAAGGATGCTTCGTACGGTCAACTGGCGCGCATCGGGAAGGCGCTCTCCAGTCCAAAACGCCTGGAATTGCTCGATCTGCTGTGTCAGTCCGATCGCACGGTGGAGGCATTAGCCGCTGAAACCGGGATGTCTGTGGCCAACACCTCGCAGCACTTGCAGGAGTTACAGGCAGCGCGACTGGTGGAGACGACAAAGAATGGCCGCTATGTCGTCTATAGACTCGCGGATGCGTTGGTTTCTGATTTCTTGCGCCGCTTTCGGTTGCTTGCTGAAAACCGACTTGCAGAAATTGAACAAATCCGGCGTCGCTTTTTCAGTGAAGACGAAAAAGTCAATCCCGTTGATCGCGAGACCCTCTTAGAGCGGGTGCAGCAAAAAAAGGCCATTGTCATAGACGTTCGGCCCCCAAACGAATACCGAAATGCCCATATCGCGGGTGCCTTGCCGATTCCCCTGGAACAACTAAAGCAGCGTCTCTCAGAACTGCCACGTAATAAGGAAGTCGTTGCATACTGCCGCGGGCCGTTCTGCGTGCTGGCAAGGGAAGCCGTTGAAGTGCTGCGCTCGAATGGATTCCGCGCTTCACGACTAGAGGACAGCGTTCATGATTGGCAAGCCAGAGGATTGCCAGTTGCTGTGGGTGAAGACCCTGCGCAGAAACGCCTAATCCGAGCCCATTGATTCCAAATTGGGGTGTACTGATGATCCTGCGTCAACTATTGCATACAGAGCCAGTGGTGGCCGCGTCCTACGTCTTCGGTTGAGGGGGTAAGGGCCTGGCCGCCGTGTGCGACCCCATCGAGCAGATTGAGCCGTATCTTCGGGTCTCCGAGGAGACCGGCATGAAGATTCGTTACGTCATTGATACGCACGTCCATGCCGACCACGTCTCAGGCGGTTGCCGCTTGGCCGAAGCTACCGGCGCCGATTATGTATTGCACGAGAGCGCGGGAGCGAGGTTTATGTTTCGTGGCGTAAAAGAGAACGAAGAACTGGGCCTCGGCAATGTGCGAATTCGTGCATTACATACGCCGGGTCACACGCCCGAGCATATCTCGCTAGTGGTGACCGACAAGACTCGTGGAGTGGAGCCGTGGTTTCTGCTGAGTGGCCACACGCTAATGGTGGGCGACCTTGGGCGGACCGAGTTGGCTTCCAGCGCCGAAGAGGGTGCCCACTCGCTTTTCCGCAGCGTACAGAAACTCAAGAACCTTCCCGACTACCTCGAAGTGCTGCCGGGAGCTTTCTCCGGCTCGGTGTGCGGACGGTCGTTGAGTGGCAAGCCAAGCTCGACCATTGGCTTCGAGCGCCGCTTCAACCGGGCGTTTGGAATCGAGGGGGAAGAGGATTTTGTGCGCTACATGCTGGAGAACATACCCACGCCGCCTGCCGATGCTGCCAAGATCCGGGGAATCAATCTCGGTGTTCGATCCACCTAACTGTTGTTTATGGGCGCGAACACCGAAACCAGCTCGATTCGCTTGGGCCTTCGAGAAAATCTAGGTCAGTTCTCCTTCCTCGTGCTGATCAACGTCTTTGTGGGCATGATGGTCGGATTGGAGCGGACAGTCGTGCCGCTCATTGGGGAGCGAGAGTTCGGGCTGGTTTCCAAGACCGCAATCGTCTCCTTCATCGTCAGCTTCGGTGTCACGAAAGCCATTTGCAACCTGTTCGCTGCGCACGTCTCGGAGACTGTAGGGCGCAAGAAAGTTCTCGTGCTCGGATGGCTGATTGGACTTCCGGTTCCCTTCATCATCATCTTCGCTAAACACTGGTTCTGGTTCGATGTTGCCAACATGTTGCTCGGCGTCAACCAGGCCCTGTGCTGGTCGATGACGGTGATCATGAAGGTGGATCTGGTGGGTCCCAAGCGCCGAGGATTTGCACTCGGGCTGAATGAATTTGCGGGCTATCTCGCCCTTGGATTCACGGCCTGGATTACGGGTTACATCGCGTCGATTTACGCGCTGCGCCCGCAGCCGTTTTACCTGGGTATCGGCGTGGCGTTTGCGGGACTGTTGCTCTCGTTGTTTTTTGCGAAGGAGACGCGACACTATGCCACCCTTGAGGCAAAGCTGCACCACGCGCCTGCTGAAAGCGGTGGTGTGGATCACTTTCTGCGGCCACGTTGCTTGAGGGAAATCTTCGCGCTAGCGTCCTGGAAAGACCGAAATCTTTTTTCTTGCAGTCAGGCAGGTCTAGTCAACAACCTCAATGACGGCATGTCCTGGGGAATTTACCCGCTGTTTTTCGCCAGCCTCGGGTTGGGCGTGGCCGCAATTGGCACGATCAAGGCGGTGTATCCCGTTGCTTGGAGCATCCTGCAGCTCGTTACCGGTCCTTTAAGCGATCGCTGGGGACGAAAGTGGCTGATTGCTGGCGGTATGGTAGTGCAGGCCGGTGGAATCTGGCTAACCGTCCAAGTGCCGATTTATGCCGCATGGATGATCGGCGCCGTACTGCAAGGTATCGGAACTGCCATGGTCTATCCCACACTGCTGGCGGCGATCAGCGACGTGGCGCATCCTGAGTGGCGCGCAACCGCCATGGGTGCTTATCGCTTCTGGCGCGATCTGGGGTATGCATTCGGTGCGCTCATCTCGGGAGTGATCGCCGATCTGCTCGGGATGAGGGCAGCAATTCAAGTGGTTGCTGTACTGACGCTGCTCTCCGGCCTGCAGGTCGCGTTCAGAATGCGTGAGACGCGTGGGCTCACAAGGCGCGAAGCTGAAGGTATTCCAAGCCCAGCGGCACATCAGTGAGTCCCATGGAAAGGATAACTTCACATGAATCCGTTCAGCATGACGAGTGCACTTTTTCCGCGCGCGGCTAGACTGATTGCAGTAGGGCTTAACTTTCGTTGTCGCCCTGGCGAACGCCTCGGTGTTCGCCCATGCCGTCTCGTCAACGTCGAAGGCGACCGTGGGGTCATCGGCCTGCCCGTCGCCTTTCTGATAGGTCACGATGGTCGAATCTATTTCAAACATGTAGGTGAGGCAGACGTCTCTCTGATTGAGCGGGAAATCAAGGCACTACTCTGAACGAGAGGGAGAGGTCGATGCTCGTTCTTACTGAATATCCGCGACAGTGCCCGCCACGCGCCTGGCCAAACCTGATCTTGAGCGCTAAGGGGAACGAGGTGGCTTATTCCCAGCGTTCCGGTCCGCTTTCGGTCAAAGCGGTATTCAGCGGCGTGGAAGTGCATGAGGTCAACGGCGCGAGATTCGCTGTGAATGCGCATAACTACTTGATTTTGAATCAAGGGCAGCGCTATTCGAGCTACGCCGCTCCACCGGGAGCAATAGAGACACTCTCGATCTTCTTCGCACCAGATTTTGCTCAAGGAGTCCTTGGGAGTCTCGTTAGTCCTTCCGATCGGCTACTGGACAGCTTGCTCGAAACACAGCAGGTTTGCTTTTTCGAAAGACTGTATCCGCACGACCAAACGGTTACGCCTTTGCTGGAAAGGATTCGCTACGCAGTGCGAACCGGAGGCGCTTCGGCCGAATGGGTTGAGGACCAATTCGGCGCTCTCTTGGAACACCTTCTTTGGGCGCACCGCAACCTCTATAAAGAAATTCTGAGAATGCCACCTCTTCGGCTCGCAACGAAGACCGAGATTTTTCGCAGACTCTATCGGGCAAGAGACTTTATGGAGTCGACGTGCCACCAACGGTTGACATTGGGTGAGATTGCTAAAATTGCCTGCCTCTCCCCACACCACTTTCTCCGACTTTTTAAAACTGCGTTCGGCGAGACACCACACAGATTTCTTGTGCGACTGAGGCTTGAACGCACCCGTGTTCTTCTCCTGGAAAGCGACCGCTCTGTAACTGACATCTGCTTCGATTCAGGTTTCAATAGCCTTGGCTCATTCAGCTCGCTGTTTAAGCGACGTTATGGTTATTCACCGAGGGCCCTCCGCGAAAAAGTCCACTGCCAGTAAATGGGTTCCAATTTCGCGTGAGCCCCGCTCGCCTTATCACCATTCGCCTTACCACCGGAACGTTAAGACCGAAAAGCGGTGTTTGCCTCCCCGTTACGACGAAATGCTTCTTGTGGAGCAGCGGCGGTCGTGTAACAGTCTCGCACGATGGCTCTGTCTTATTGGCTCTGAACAGAAATTTGTAACACCTCCACATTTAATCGGCGTTTTGGATTTTCAACGTAAACACTAGGGCAGCAGTCCCAAAAAGCAATTTCTAAGAAGAACTTATTTTCTCCGCTTCCTATGCTGGACTCGACCACCCGGCGCGATCAAGGTTCGTGAAGCGACCACTGAAAAGAGTCACCTATGATCCAACAGAACAAGTTCTTCTTGTGTTTTCTCTTGAAAGTCGCGGCACTCGCATTTTCCCAACATCAGCCTGTGCCAACGCTGGATCATATGACGTTGTACGGCTGCTCCCTTGAGTCCGTGGCATCGACTGACGGTTGGCGAGCCTACGTCTGGGCAGAGCATGGATCTAATAATCGCGACTGGCGCATGCTCTTGAGCGAGCAGCGAGGAAAGCACGCTCGTGAAAAGTCGATGAAAGATTGCGACCGATGGATGCGGAGAGTCCGCAAGCTACTTGACCAGCAAGACTCAACGCTGAGGGGCAACAATCCGACAAAAACTGACGAGCACTATTCTCACTGTCGCCTCTAGGCTTAGGCTAGGCTAGTTATCCTCGCCGCTCTACTTCGAGCTCCCGCCCTACGGCTATGCCCTGAAGAAGACCGCTGGCCTGATCTTCGGGAATCGAGCCCTACACCCAAACATCGTGTATCCGTTGCTGAAGAAATTTGTTTACAACGGTTGGGTTGAGCAGAGCTCGACGGCGGGCGACCGCGGCCAAACGCGGAAGCAGCACCGAATTACGACAGCAGGGAGGAAGTATTTGATCCACGAGTTATCCAACTTCGACACACACGCGGCGAGCGACGATGGCGCTTTCCTTTTTCGAGTAGCGTGTTTTGATTTGACGCGCTCCCTAAGCAGAAGCGCGCCAGGAGATTCTTGCAGCTCGTGAACAATTTCTAAACCGTCGTGCGACTGAACTTGCGAAGCTTTCGGAAGCTACTCAGGCCAACTCATTCCCCGCCATAGCCCTCAACCGGGTGATGGCTTTGGTCCGAGGCGAATTGCGTTGGCTTCGTAAGCTTGGGCGCGAAATTGAATCCAAGAAAGGAGAGACTACATGTCGACCACTACAAACACTGCGTGAAGCGCGCCTCGGTGGCATAAGCATTCACGAAATGCTCTATTTCAGTAATTGTGAATTTACCAAAGTGGAAGAAGTAGCCGAAATAATCGGGCTGCCGCCCTGTGACGAGTTTCTCAGCGAGTCCCAGAACCTACATAAAGTGGACGTGCCACATGTTGGGGTCGCCTTGAATCTCGTTCCAGCCTTCAATTCCTGGAATTGGCGTATCGAGGATCATGGCTCCCCGCGCCGCGTTTGGATAACGGCGCACGAATGCGTAGGCGACGTGCCCGCCTATGTCATGTCCGACAATGTACACATGCTTCAAGTTGAGCGCGTTCGCAACCTGTTAAATGTCTTCCGCCGGACATCATCGCCGCCATTTTTCTTGGCGGAAGGTTCACTACGAAAAGAGCCTGTTTGCCTTCGATCTCGCGAGGATTTGCTCGCTCCTGTTCATCCCAGCCAGAATGGTGCGCCTGTGGTCGCCGAAGCTGACTTCGAGAGCGATCAACTTCTCAGAATTGGGAGCGTTAGTCACGGTCAGAATTGTGCCAACACGCACGTCGATTTGGTTAAGAACGTCTGGAGAGATCGGCTGCTTGACCTGCGCGGGTTCCATCTCACAATTCTAAGCTCCCAAGTCTCGTTGATCATTCCCGCCCCTCAGCGAGAGCAATCACGTCGCCTTAGCGGCCACACTCTTGGGACGAAGTGGCGCGAGGCGTACCATTGAGCATGAGCAGAACACGTTCAGAATGCCTCGACGCAGACCCCTCTGGTCGCTCGGTCGCTGGCGCTGTCCTCGTTCGAGAAGAGCCAGACGACGAGGAAGACGAAGAGGACGATGGCAAGGAAGAAGAAGGTGACGACGACAAAGGGGACGACGAGTGTTACTCGGAGTAAACAAGCCGTTCAATGATTCTTGCGCGGCTCCTGCCTGCCGGGCATTCGGGAGGGGAAATGATTTCAGGCGCTCACGTAGTTGTCTACAGTAAGAACGCTGAGGCTGACCGCGCGTTTTTCCGCGACCTCCTCGGGTTCAGATCGGTGGATGCGGGTCATGGCTGGTTGATCTTCGCCCTGGCACCGACAGAAGCCGCATTCCATCCTTCTGAGGAGGATGCCCACGAACTCTACCTCGTGTGCGACAACCTGAAAGCCGAGATGGCTTCGCGCGCGAAGAAGGGTGTCAAGTGCTCTAAAGTTGAGGACCACGATGGGGTTCGATTACGAAGATGCGGCTTCCCGGTGGTGGCAACTTGGCCTCTATCAGCCAAAGCATCCGACAGCCCTAGGCGTTGAAATGACGTGTCGTCAAACAAGGACACTGCCACAATTCGAGAACAGGGGAGGATGCATTGAAAACCCTTGGTGGAAGAGCATAGCCAGCAGAGCACAGGCAACCAGAAGGAGGATACAAAGTGCTCAGGGCGCTCGTCAAAGCGGCTGGATTTCTGGCCTATCTGTTTATCACGCTGGAAATGCTCTTCATGGTTACTCCATTCGCTCTGTACTACTACTCGGTCTACAACCCCGTGCTCGCTGGGTCTTTGAATAGTCCAACTACGGCATGGCTGGCAGCCTTCTTCTTGCCTCATCTTTCGACTGAATTCCTTCCGAGCGTCGGCGGGTTGATCTTCTTGCTTGGTTTGGTCGGATTCATCCTGAGCGCCTTTCAACTGTATTACGCCAAATTCAGGCAGCAAGGGGTCGTCCATAGCGCCTTTTACAAGCACATTCGCCATCCGCAATATCTGTTCCTCGCGGTCGCGGGTCTCGGGCTGCTGATCGTGTGGCCGCGCTTCATCCTGCTCATCGTTTATATCAACATGCTTTGGTTTTACTACCTTTTGGCGCGTAGCGAGGAGCACCGAATGGAAGCTCGCTACGGCGAGACGTATCGCGACGAGAGGCAGCGGACTTGGATGTTTTTGCCGGGGGAACCGGGTGGGCGATTGCAGCAGCGCCTGTTTGGGTGGATACGCAATCGTCGAGTGAAACTGATTGTCATCTACGCACTGTCCATTCCCATGGTGATCGGTGCGGCATCCGTGCTGCGCAGAATCAGTCTCGGACTGACCACACATGTGGTCTTGCCGGAGCAGAAGATCGCAGCAGTGTCGTTTCTATCCGGGGATGAGGGAAAACTACGCGACCTGCTGAAATCAGCAGAAGGTGCGGAAGATGTTCAAAGGCGGCTCAAAGGCGAAGACGGCTGGGTGCTCGTGCAAGCGATGCAAGGACAGCGTGCAGTTGTCCACGTAATGATTGATGCAGGTATGACGCGTCAAACCTCCCAAAAGCTCAAGTTAGTTAAAGAGGGAGTGAAGTTGGTGTTTTCTCGTTCGCAAGGCGGTTCTGTAGTGGAGCAGCCGTTTAGCATCTCAGTGCGCTGGCATCCTGCTTTCGTAACCGAAATAAATGACGGCAAAGTATCGGACGTGCTGCCAATTGAGCAGAATCATTTCGTGGGTAACCCAGTAATGCCAGTTTTCTAAGCACTCATCATGGCTTTATCGGCTGGAAAGCGATTGGATTGCCCTGAGAACTTGTCGCAGCATTTCTTAATCATTTGTGGGTTCACCAATGCACCCCACACCTTATCCATGCTGGCGGCGATGTCCACAGATGCACGTGCAACAAAAGTCTTCTCCATGTGCGATTCCGCGATCTTCCGCCCCCCCTGCAAATGCTCTCATTGACGTAGTTTTTTCTTCTGGTTCCCGCTTCGATGCTGCAATAAGAGCCGAAGTTGTTCAGCAATGCGAACGAGTTGGTCGTGCTGCTGATTAACGAGCAACGACATCTTGTTGGCAGAGTTCATTGCCCGTTCCACTGCAGAGTAAACGGTGCCGCGGTCCTATCCAGAATCCGCTGCTCTTCCATCTCGCCCTGCGTTTTGGCGCATCCAGTAATCCAACTCTAATTTGAATGCGAAGACCGGAGAGCGAGAACTTGCCCTTACCCTGTGGACGGGAAGCTGCAATTCCAAATGCCATCGCTGAGCTGTGCGAACTCCCCGTCGGCAATTTCCTTCCACGAATTCAAAACAGGCTTCGTAGGCGGGAATTTGCTAGACGACAAGGTTAGTTCTGGAGCGGCATCTACCTCTTCTTGGGCGGCAGATGCGAGGTCAATGTCCTCGCACCAGAGAAATGGTGACTAGGACCGCCATTAGAACGACAGTGGCGCCTGCAATGCAGGAGAGAACGATTCTTTGCTTTCGTTAGCGTTCCGGATCGTTTGTGAACGTAGGCTGTTGGGCCATACAATTTCCTTGCTGTCCCCGGAGAGAACGAGTCGTGCCATCAGATTGCAGCCTGTCTTTTGTACCGGGTAAACGTTCCCGCCGGCAAGTAAGTGGAACTTTCGGGAGGTGATCGAGAAAATCTGCGCTACCGCAATTGCTGTATCACTGGGACGAAGTGAAGGTATTCACTCTGAAACCGAGACAATCATTACAGCGCTTTCAAAGGGTTTGTTCACTGGTCAGGCGCGCAAGGGCGGCCTTACAGCGGCGCGTTTTCGATTTGGGAACTCAACGAACGAGTAATGACATTATTGCTGATAGCCTCGTGCGCCTGTTTGATTTGTGCAATAATGGCTGCCGATCAAGTGAGGTTAATTTCGGGCGCTTCTTCAGCGAGCGTTGCAGAACGCCGATTTGATGGCGCAGGGCCAAGTTTTCGAGTTGGAGGTCCACTCGGGAACGAAGGATCGAACGCAGGGTGACGAAGAGCACGAATAGAGAAGTAGGCATCGGAGGAGAGAACTCGCAACGAAGTACAATTCGTCTCAGTTCAGACCGTCCCGGATTTTCGAGAGGCACACACACCAAACTGCTCAGCTTCCAGCCCGTCGCATTGTACTGATTAAGGAATAATGTACTCATTAAGGAATAACGACAGCCTCCGAAAACGTGGACCACACACCCGAGCCCGTGAACGCTGGGGCGAACCAATCTTGCCGAATGACCATCCGCGCAGCAGCCGAAATTAGAATTCCGAAAGCCAGAGCGGGCCAAATGATCCGAAAGTACGCCGAAGACTCCGTCCAGAGCACTCCAGGCTTCGCGCTCAGGGATGAATTCACGAGATAGGAACGGGGCTTCAGCTGGCCCGTGGATTGCGCGGTTTGGATTGTGCGCAGTGCTGGTCCTGTCTTATAGGCGATTAGACTCGCCATCAGCCCTACCAACAAAGCGATGGCAGCGCGACCCTCGCCGCGGCGAGAGGCCAATTGCGCTATTCCAAACATAAGATCAGCTGTAATGGCCGCGAAGTTATTTGCCTTCCTTTGCTCCTGACGACTGCAGTGGCATGTCAGGGTTTTCTTTGTTGAAGGCAGTCACGATCTTTTGCGGAGTCGTCTTGCCCGGATCGTAGCTCACCCGGACGCCGTTACCTTTGGCGTCGATTTTAGCGTTCTTCACACCTTCGACTTCCAGCATGCTCTGCGTAATGACACCAAGGGTCTGACTGCAGCTTGAACTGACCGTACCTTCCTTCTCGAACCGCAGCAAAACAGTCGCGCGGTCTTGTTTTGCCGTCTCAAGCTTAGCTTGGCCAAACGCAGCCGCTGTGAACAGCAGAGCCACGAGCGCAGCCAGAATCGCATGCTTTCTTGAATCCATGTCTGTTCTCCCTTCGTTGTTTCCCAATTTCGTCACATGGCCCGTAGCGCCTAGTCTCAGATCACAACCCCAAAGCATCCTGGTCTCATTGGAAGACAAATTGATGAATTTCTTCCTTCCGGACACCCTCCAAGAAGTCCTGCACGCTGTACGCTTTTCGATCGGCCAACTCTGGGTGCAATGCCAACCATTTCTTGAGGTCCTCTCCCGAACTGAAGAGGTTGTTGATTCCTCAACCACCTCCGAGGAAAACTCTTGTTGTTGCCGGTTCAAGTTCCTTAACGCGGGAGTTTTCAAAAACCAAGTGGATTCGCGCACCGCTGTACTGACTCGCATCGTCTACCGTTACCGCCTTGTCTTTCAGTTCGCCGCTGACCAGCAGCATGAAATCGATCGCTCAAAAGACCTCGAAGGGTTTCCCTCCCTCAACTTGAACCCGGTGGTTCATGAAAGTGATGCGCATGGCGCCTTCCCAGTCCTGGTATCGATCCTCCGCCATCCGATATCCAAGATTCTTGACTGCCGGATCGGGCCGCATGATTCCAAAACGCTCCAGCATCCTGAAGGCGTCGGTCACGACCGCTGGGGAAACTTCCAAGGTCTTTGCCAGTTCCTGTCGCGTCGGTGGAGGCTGCTTCTCACGTTCGGCGCGGCTCACAATTCGAGCAATCAGCTTTTCTGTGGGGGTTAAGCTTGTGGTTTCCCATCCGAAAGTCCGCAATGTTCGATGGAGCCGCGGATTGTCCCGAAGGAAGATGCCGATCGCATACCGGTCATCCGGTGAATATTGGCCGCCGACGTTCTGCATCGCCAGCTCAACTCCGGTAATACGCATCTGCTTATTCCAGTCGTTCAGCATGTAATCGAGGACCTTTTGTTGTTTGTCGGTGAGCTTTACCGGGGGTGGTGTTTGCGCTGCGGCGTGACTGGCCGCGAGGAGCACCGACGTAAGAATTATCATGGTTGTCGCGCCTGACCTTAGCTGACTGATCAAGCTGCCTCCTAAGGCTTTTCCGCCAATAGCTTCTGAATGTCTGCCTCAAGTTGCGCTTGTTGCTGCGGGTACATCCCGGTGTACTTCTTATAAATCTGACCCTTTCGGGTGATGAGAAACGTTGTGGGGAAGCCCCAGATGCCGCCAAAGCCCTTCTCAACGTTATCGTTCCCGACTACTACTGGGTAGGCTATCTTGAGCTTCTTAGCATCTGGTCGGATGTCGCTAGCCCACCCGGAGCGGATTGTCACACCCAGAACGACGAAGCCTTTGCCCTGGTATCGCACAAAGAGTTCATTCCAGCGTGGAATTTCCGCGATGCACGGGCCGCACCAAGTGGCCCAGAAGTCTACCAGGGCAACGTTTCCTTCGAGGGCTTTCGAGCTAAAGCGAGTGCCATCGATGGATTCCAAATTGAACGCTGGGGCGGGCTGTAAAGTCTGGGCAAAAACAACCGTCTGGACTGCGCTCCCGGCGGCAAAGGTGAAACCCGCAGCCAACAAACCAACTCCGAGTCGACGGGTCCAGAACGGTGCAATCGAGGCAACCAACGAAGCCAACCTTCTCTGTTGGACAACTCGCAAGATGTAAACCTCCTGCTGTCCACCGCTATGCCAGAGGCTAAAGCAAAAGCTATTGAAGCGCATGTGCCATCAGTCAGTGGCGGCACCCATGACTTTCGGCAGGGTCAATACACGGAGACCGGGCGTATATTCTGAACATCAGATGGAACTGAGTCCAAGCTCGCAGCGCCTTTTTCGAGTTGCTCTGCTGGGTAGCATGGCCACCCCTCTTGCGATTGTGGTGTTAAGCCTGGTCCGACATCCCGCGTCTCTTCGAAAGGACCGAATCCTCCTGTGGCTGGTTGCTTATGCGATATTCAGCCTTGTTTTTTGGCTCACTGACAGGCAACGAGAGAAATTTTCCCGCGTGTGGCCAGCACTGATAGTCGAAACCGCCCTCGTATTGCTGATGGTGAACTCCATCTGCAGCGGTTCCGAAGGTGCGCTGCTGGTCGTGGTAGCTGGCCAGCTCGCTCCTATATTTTCTTTGACTGTGTCTCTAAGCTGGGTGGGCGGGCAGACTCTGTTGATGGGGATGGTGATTCGTTCGCATTTCTCTCTGGAAATCGCGCTAGCCCTTTCCGTCTCGTGGCTCGGCTTTCAGGTATTTACCGTGCTCATATCGCAGGCAGCCACACGCGAAGCAGTAGCGAGAAACGAACTCGCCAAGCTGAACGCGGAGCTCCGCGCGACCCAGCAGTTGCTGGTGGACAGTAGCCAAGTGGCGGAGCGCCTCCGTATTGCCCGTGAACTCCACGATTTGGTTGGTCACCATTTGACCGGACTGAGCCTCAATTTAGAAGTAGCCAGTCACCTTACGGACGGCAAGGCGCGAGCGCATATTCAGACCGCCCAGTCAGTGACCAAGCTCGTCCTTCAGGACGTCCGCGAAGTCGTGAACGCTCTGCGGGCCGATGACCGCTTCGATCTCGGACGAGCGATCCGCACACTAATCAAAGACATTCCAAAGCCGCAGATTCATTTGGACGTGCCGGAGGATCTGGGGATTTACGATCCAGTTCGTGCAGAGACAATTCTCCGGTGCGTCCAGGAGATTATTACGAATGCAGTGCGGCATTCGGGAGCGCAGAATCTCTGGATCGAGTCAGTGAAGACAGCAGATGCAGTGGAAGTTCGTGCCCGAGATGACGGCAAAGGCGTTAAGCAACTGCGCGTCGGCAACGGCCTAACGGGGATGCGCGAGCGTATTGAACAAGTTGGCGGAGATTTAGAAATCGAATCCACTCCTAATACGGGATTCCGTCTAACGGCGCGGATTCCCATCGCAGCGAGTTCAACATGATCCGCGTGTGCATCGTTGAGGATCAAACGCTGGTTCGTCATGGCTTCCGCAGTTTGCTGGAACTCACTCAAGACATGAAGGTGGTGGCCGAGGCCCACGATGGCGAGGAAGCCCTTCTGGTTATTCCGAAGGCCAAGCCAGATGTGGTTCTCCTAGATGTTCAACTGCCTAGACGCAACGGGATTGAGGTACTCAAGGCGCTCAAGGAATCCAACCAACTGCCTCCTACCTTGATTCTCACCACTTTTGATGATGACAACCTGGTTCTTGAGGGAATCCGTGCTGGCGCGCGTGGTTTCCTGCTGAAAGACGTAACCCTGAAACAGCTCACCCAGGCTATTCGCACGCTCAAAGCTGGGGGAACGCTCATCAAACCAGCCATCACAGAGAGAATCCTACGAGGGCTGGAGCAGGCAAGGCCAGACTTTCCTAGCTTAAGTTCTCCTGACCCTCTTACGGAGCGCGAAACGGAAGTCTTGCGACTGATGGTTGCCGGCTACAGCAACCGCGAGATTGCAGATGCATTTGAGATGTCCGAGGGAACCGTAAAAAATCATGTCTCCAACATTCTGTCGAAGTTGGGAGTACGCGATCGTACTAGGGCAGTTCTTAAGGCCCTAGAATTAGGGTCCATCTAAGTTGTTCGTTGTTCCAAGTGGGTGTTCGCGTGTTGGTTACCTTGAGCCGACTTGCAGGAGGCTTCGCAGTTTAGCAACATCGAAGCCGACCTCTACAACTCAGGTGCAGCAACTCTTCAAGGTCTTCTTGGTTAAAAGGTGCGCGTGACACTCAGCGCCGGCGCGACTTGGCATCCAAGTCTCCCGGTTAAGTGCAGTATTCTCGGTAGCGCAGTCTCCACATCACTGAAAATCTTGAGAACGAAGCACAACCTCGACGTTGCGGTCGCGGTTCACGCGCACCGTCTCATTCAGATCCAGCTTTCCTAGCGACATTACTTTGTGCTCGCCATCCAGGGTCAAGCAATGCAGTTTCGTGCCTTCGAGCCAATAATCGAGCGCCAGATAGCCGGTGTCGTCTTTCAGAAGCAGAATCGTTAGCGGCCGTCCAGACAGACGTTCAGCAAATGGCCTGGCGCCTAAAACCTTAGTTGCCTCTGGCGAGG
>Ga0126370_10000365_pt1 | contig 18228 bp, 14 predicted proteins | sample PanSoiMetaPlot_3_FD_92586 | JGI IMG/M metagenome (GOLD analysis project Ga0126370, IMG submission 92586) | Tropical forest soil microbial communities from Panama - MetaG Plot_3 | ecosystem: Environmental > Terrestrial > Soil > Tropical forest > Bulk soil | place: Panama | collected 2016-02-17 | reverse complement strand
TATTTGGAGGAATAGTTAACTGCAAGTCTTCTTCAGATCAATATACTATAGACTATTCGGTAATTAAAGACCCAGTAAAAGTAGGTGACACACCTACATGAGCATAACTGTCAGAGATAAAAATACAGATCAACCTGTTTCTAATGCACTTGTTCTATTAACTATCCAACCATCAAATTCCAATCTATCTGTAGGCAAGACAACAACAACAACTCAAACTGCATATACAGATAAAGACGGACATGCTATATTTACTGTACAAATAGGTCCTCATTCGAGCAGTGGAATTTATAATACCAATCTAGAAATCAAGAAAGACAATTATGATTCAAACCTGCAGAAATCATTTCAGGTAGTATAAACAACTTTTTCTTTCATTAATTAGTTTGAATTGTACAAATAATATACCTGATTATAAAAATCTAACAATATAATGATTTCTACTATAGATCTTGCTTTCCATAATCTAGCATATCATCCAAAAGCTTAACGATTTTATTTAATTTTTATTCCTCTGAATTTCTCGATCTATCTGAGACAAAACTTGCGATCATAGTTGTCTCCCTCTAAATATTATGAATTAACAGTTGGAAGGAAGATAGAAGTTGGAAGAGACTTGATTGGCAGATTGCTGACACTGCTTTTGTCAGTGTGACTACTATTCATTGAATATTGTACAGAATGTTTGCATATGCATACTATACATTAGCATTGAATCAATGTGTTTCCTATGACTAGTCACAGAATCTGACTCTGATTTACAGTTGTATTCGGCCAGTTTGCAGAGATACCAATGTTCGCATCTCTCACAATAATGAACATGATCAGGATCGTTTGTAGCATAATGCAACAGGCAATAAGATGGGTTAACTGTGACTTATAAAGCCTTACTTAACATTGTTAATCACTGTTCAGAAGATACATTTGTTACACTATTTATGGAAATGGTAATACAAATGGTGTCTTTGCATCATTTCTGGATGGAGAATTAGTAACGGAATTTGAGTCTTGGGAATTACATGATGAGGACTTGTCACCACTAGTACTCTCGATACATCTTTTGGCTGTGACTATATGTATTTGATATGCTATGGAAACTAATAATATGCTAGATAACAAGCAAAGAAAAGACGCCACAGCTAGATACGACAAAATCCTTCTGTTTGCATCACTATGAATGAATCTCGTAGTATGATTATTTGATTATTATGTGATATATTTAAATTAAGAAAAAGAATGCTGTATCTTTTTTTAATAAGATTTTCTAATTGGATTCACAAGGTATTTCAAAAAATTTTAGTATGATCTGTACAAATCTGTTCATTTGTCACATTAATAAAGATCCTTCTATTCACATTAACGCTTTCAAATTTTTTTAGCTAGCCTAATTCTGTTATTCTTTTTAGTCCCTACAGTATGCTAGAGGTGTGCTATAAGACTGCGTTTCGGTAAGCCATCATTATGTACAGACTTTACTTATACGGCATGTTTAGCAATAACGGCCAATTCGAACGGTCGATTTAAGAGCTGTATTTAGAGGTCATATCAATAGGCTAGTTTTTTATAGTACACGATAATCAATACGACCATAACAGAGGTCATTAACCTGTTTGACATAATCGATCACGTTAGGGAATATGGACAAGAGGTATAGATGATATCAAGGGGACAAAGTTAGTTAGTGATGGTTTATCAAATCCCAATTTTATTTTTCAGTGTCTGCTTGTTAAGTCAAATTTGCCATTGATTGCATACATCTGCTTCGAGCGGGTATACGTTAAGACTATGAACAATCTATTGGACTGGTGTAGGTTAGGTCCAATCCCCGGAACAGGATTTGCACAGTTCTTCTCTGGGATATCGCTTAAATCCTCGATATCCTACTTCTTAGGACTCGGCGGGTCGTTAATTTTTCCTACGTCCTTGTCCTCACCAGGTGAGCTACTATCGCTACTACTCCCCCTATTACCGCAGCAATCATCAGAACTTCCACCGCAACCAGTCTGTTGCTTGATATGCTTCTTGGCTTGAACCCATGAGTAAAGCCAGCGGCAGTCGAAGACATCCCCAGAACCGGACTTAGCAATACCAACGCCAATCCTATTGCTACTACTTTTCCTTCAAGCTTCACATTCTATCACCTCCATATGATACGTCATGTTACCATATTGTCGCTCGCTGTAGCTTACTTATCGCACTGTCATGCAGTCAGGCAAAAGGGAAAGTGTCAGTCTCTTAACAGATACATAAAACCTCAGCATTTTTGCTACTGAGCATAGTCGATTGATAGATTGGGTAACAGATGGGCAGCATTTATCTTTGACTTAACTTTGTTATCTCTTCTGGTCGCTTGTTCGCTCATTTGATATAACCTTATTATAAAATCTCCATCTAATTATCTCTTTCAACATCGTTAAAGGACAGAGAAGGCACAATTATTGTCTATGTGCTAACATAAACAATTTATTCAATATTGTCGAAATAGTATTCCTTTTCTATACTATAGATATACCATAATTAGTACCTTAAAAATTAGATTAAAAAACTGACCTCTTGTATAAATAATACTAATTTTAAACCCAGAATTGGAATAATGCAGAGATTAGAAAATGCTCAGTCATTAATTACGGTTAGTACTTTTGTTTTGTTACTTGCACTTATCACGCTTATATCTCTTAGTTATTTTCATTCTAATGACAGTCTCTTTGTTTATGGACGAGGAATTGTGATCACCGATACAGCTATTAATACTAATAGTGATATGCTCGATAGAAATACATCAAACTTGATCAAACTGCCTGACCTTAGTGTAAACCCAACTATTGGAGCGATAATCACAGATACGAACCCAACGCCAGGTTCTCATGATGATAATACGGATATAGAATCTACTAATGGTCTAAACAACGACTATACTAACAATACTGCAACGATATCAAGTATAGATACCAATGCCAATGTTAGTAGCAACTATTTGCCTTCATCTTCACAGTCACAATCTATCAACTCCGCTGAAAATATGACAGGCGTTCAAGAAGGAGATGGTCAAGAGATTGATACTGGAGACGAGGTAAACCATGTCTTGACTGCTTCAGAGGCTCAGGCACTTAAAGCAAATCTTGTTGTACCCGACAGTTCACCCTTTAAAAGTAATCAATGCACCCCAGTTGGAAGTCTTGAAAAATTCGTACCAAATCCATTTATGAAAGATTTGGGCACCACAAGATTTGTTGTAGGAAATTGTATCACAGTAACTGGGAAAGTAACATGGACACATTACATAAACACTGATGGTGATGCGAACTTTAATGTTAAACTTGATAAAAAGTATAATTCACTTTTAACTCCAGCAAACATGAATAACAAGTTGAAAGGTACACTTCATGTTGAGGTAGTATGTCAAGGGAAAAATAGTTCCAAAGACCCTGTAAAGATAAACCAATGTAAGGTTCCAAAGTATGATGGTCCCGACTTTAACAAAGCGTTGCCTAAAGTTGGAAGTCGTGTACAGGTTACTGGAATATATGTTATAGACATACGTGAAGGAGGGCATGCGGAATTGCATCCTGCCTATCAAATCCAGAAGGTATCGTGATAGCTAACTGCGTAGAAGATTCGACATTTGGTGAGTTCTTACATCAGTATGAATGAACTCCACTAAACTCCGCTCTCTAGTAAATTGTTTATGGTTAATAAGAAGTGTGGTGAACGGTAACGATGTGATATATTTCTTGCTGTATATATTCATATTATGAAGACTTTTTCAGTCTAACGTATGTTGCTCTAGATTGAATTTTATCGACTACAAAAGAATATGTCAATAGATATTCTCTCCTAGGAGCGATATATTTGATGACTCGAGACCATAATTTGGGATAGCATCATATTTTCATGTATTTAGCGTAGATTAAAGCGATATTACCTTTCAATATGACAGAATATGTTGATGCTTCGTTCCTTCGTTTCTAAAATCAATCTAATGGGGGCTTGAGCATTACCCTATTAGTGTGAAGGCATACCTTGTATAGTCTTTGTAAATCTCATTCCTGAACAAAATTATTTAAAGGGATTGATTATTGTTCTATAAACAGTCTATTAATTTCGCTATGGAGAAACAGTTGTACGATAATATGATACTAATGGATTGCACGTTTGACTTATCCTACACCGAAAATTTGAACCTGTTTGTCTGTCTATGTTAATCTATTGTATGATTGAATAGCAAATAAGCAGACTAGAGTTAACTCGATGTTTCGACAATATTTATCGTCTGCAGTCCCTAACTCATTAGTTGACTTTGCTGCAACTATCTCTGCATTAAAATTGTAGTAAGTGCAGGATTCATTTTTTCCTGCCAACACTCCAAGCAGTAATTGCCTAGAATGTTGTAAACGTCCACTTCATCTTACATTTTTCACAAATACAAATTGAAATATTTATGCTCGACATTGTAATCTTTGCTTCACTCGCATGAGCTATGGATAATTGTTCATAACTTGACTTACCGTGGAGAGCATCGTATGTAAAGAATAAGAAGCTATTACGACTGGTAAAGTTATGCATAAGAGATACATAGCGAGTCACAATGCACACACCAAGTATGTATGCGTCCACCAAAAGCAGGATAATCAAAGGTTACTTCTGATACATTTTTGAGCTAGAAACACAATGCAGCAGGCGAAAAAACAACTGTAACAACGAAAGTAGCAAAAACTACTAGAGCCTTCACACTGAAAAAATGACTTTCTATACTAGCGCAATACTAATATAAGTGGTAATCGTTCCTGAATTCAAAATTGCTATGTCACAGAATTCACTACAACTACTCCTGGTGATTCTGATGCATGTGTCACACTACTGTCTATAAAGTACTGAAAGCAAAATAATTTGAATTATATTCTAAGGACTTGATGTACACCAGCTTCTAACAACATTACATGAATCGAACATTGTAATCTTAATAATAAAGATACCTACAAAACATAAAAATAGTCTGAAATTAAGATAATCAATTAGCTTCGATGCGAATTTTCTTGGGATTCTCAATACCAACACGGGCATTACTAACGTTTTCATGCATATTTGTTATGTCTATTCTTATTACGTCTACATTTTCCGCATTATTAATTCCTCCTAACTATTTCAATGCTAATGCTGCTTACACCAAAGCAGTACCTGCTGCAGCTGGACCTATAATTAATGATCCGAATCTGAAAGTTGAGACATTATTCAAAGGCCTCAAGATACCTACTAGTATGGCATTCCTAGGCCCGAATGATATTTTGGTCCTTGAGAAAAATTCAGGAAATGTACTTAGAATTATAGATGGTCAGCTATCAAAGAAACCGCTATTGCACGTAAATGCGGCAACACAATTCCTAGAATGGGGTCTACTTGGGATTGCAATTTCAAAACAAACAAATTCTGCCGGTGATGATGGTACTGGCCAAGTACATACTTATGTTTTCCTCTATTATACTAAATCTACCGCAAATCCTCGCGTATCAGCGGGTAATCATCTTTACAGATATGAATTAGTGAACAACCAATTGCTACACCCAGTAGATCTGCTAAATCTTCCTTCTAATGCACCTGACCCTCTTGTGGAAAGTAATCATAATGGTGGTAAAGTGCTAATAGGGCCAGATAATAACGTGTATGCTGTCATAGGTGATGTTGGAAGTCATGATGGCCAGGCTCAGAATAACATCAATGGTAAAAAACTAGACGGAACAAGTGGAATATTAAGAATTACAAAAGATGGCCAGCCAGTAGCACCAGATCCATTAGGACGAGAAGATCCTACAAGAGTCTATTACGCCTACGGGATCAGAAATAGCTTCGGCATGGATTTTGATCCTGTTACTGGCAATTTATGGGATACTGAAAACGGGCCTGATTATGGTGATGAGATTAATTTGGTCAAACCTGGGTTTAACAGCGGATGGAATCAAATAATGGGTATTTGGCACGTAAGTGGTCCGTTACCAGGACCAGTTGTAGAAAATCCTGCCAAGGACTTGATAAACTTTGATGGCAAGGGAGTATATAGATCTCCTGAATTTGTCTGGAACCAAACAGTGGGCCCATCAGCATTAAAATTCTTAAATTCAGACAAATTAGGAAAACAGTACCAAAATACGATATATGTTGGAGATGTAAATAATGGCAATTTATACAACTTTAAGTTAAACACGGATAGAACAGGTCTGTTGCTTAACGGCCCACTCGAAGGTAAAGTAGCATACAACATGAATGACCTCAAACCAGTAATATTTGGACATGGTTTTGGCACGATTACAGATCTAGAAGTTGGACCTAACGATGGATTTCTATATGTTCTTACATTCGATGGTACAATATATAGAATAGTACCAGGTGGCTCTCAATAATCCCAAGAAGTGTCTCATAAACCATTTTTGGATTATAATTTACTGAGTACATAGCGAGTACAATAAAATAAAAAACGACCAATTTACACTATTTTTTGACTTGATAACATATGATGGTGTAATATGTGCATTGTACCTGCGTTACGATGACAAGAGATGAATGGCAATTGATTATTTCTTATGTACATGTATTTCGTAATTTGATCAAAACGCAGGTCTGACATGGGTATTACTTTAAAGCCGTTATCGTGTAACTATTTCATTTCAGAAGCAAACAGTTTAATGTGAGTACTCGATCGTCCTTGCGAGTCATCTATGCTATGATATGCAAAAATTGGAATGGCGTCCATAAAGCCCTTTCTATCATTATAAGAAGCTTGCGAGTTAATCTGTTCTATAAATTTTTGAAATATTTCTGTATCGTTGTGAATGTAAATCTGATCCAAAGAATTATGGCTTTGTTCCCTGATAGAATATCTATTTGCATAAGTTAGGGTTCAGTTATCATGATTATATGTTCTACAATCTGTCTGCTTAGGAGTAACGTCATAACCATCACCGCGTATGTACATTAGATCGGCAAAGCCATTGTCTGCATATCCATAATACTTATTAATAGTATTTATTACAGTAGAATTATCCCAAGCATCGCCGTGCACGACTGCAAATATATTAGGAGAATTAATACCGTGACTTTCTAGACATTGTTTGGAGCTACCTATTTCCGATTCTAGTTCTTTTAAAGATAAATGATTTAGGTCTCGATGCGTCATACCTTTTGATTCTACATCCTGGCCATCTTTTTGTAACTCCAATACGTCATTCCAATTCATACGATGCTGCTTACTTCCGCTAGGGATGCCATTCCTGCTGCTATCACTTGGAAATCCACATGTTATAAAGAAGCTTGCTTTAAATCCGTACTGATCTAATATTGGCTTTGCTGTAGTAATTTGATTTGATTTTTTATCGTATCTCCAAAAGTTAAGATAACTAATTTATCGTTGTTAGTTATTTTCGAAGTGTTAGATTGAAAATTAGATTTTGTGCCGTTCGTCTTAACAACATTACGTAGTGGTGTTGGTGGTTCATTTGTACTGATGACGTTAACTCCCCTATAATCATCTTGTTTTTTACTAATGCCAAACCCTACATTATTAGCGCTGTGATCTTTACTACAAATCAATCCTGTAGGGGCTAGAATAAATAACAAAATTAAGCCAACGAAAACGAATTTTAAACTATTAGCCTGAATTAAATGATCTCTATCAATGCAAGGCGTCATCAGTAAATGAACCATTTTGTTCAAATCATATTAGTATGTATTGAAATATCTTTCAGACTGCGAGCTTGTTAGGATATCTTAGTAGTTAAAGGTACAGCTTTATTTTTCTTAATTTAAATATATTAATTAATAATCAAATAATTAATACTACAACATCTGCTGACAATAACTTGCTAAATACCCATGTTCGACATCTATCTATAGCTATCTCTCTTCTGCTGTTATCTGGCATTTTATTAGTTTCCATAGCATCTCCGTTTGATGTAGTTACAGCAAAAAGGTGTTCCGATGAGAGTACCAGTGTTGATGGTTCTTCATCATCTTCGTGTGCATCTCAAGACTCAAATTCTTTCAGTCATTCCCAATCAGGAAATGATAATGGTAATGATAACAACGAAGTTATTCCGTTTAAGCATACAAAAAAGTACTTTAACCACGAGAGTCATGATGGATATTCAGAAAATGATACTCCATTTAGTTTACCATTTCCGTAGCAATTTAGAATTCAGTGCCTTTACTCGCTGGGCTAAAACTCAATTGGATCAGAAAATTGATTATATATTCATTTTTAATCTATCTATTTTGACCAGTGAATGAGAGTAAGGCATGTTGGTTTCAAATTCCACCAAACCTACAATTATTATTGTTGCTTTCGGAACTGGGTGTTGTATTTAGATAAAGGAATCTAAATCGAAAATTGTTATGATGTGTGTTTGAGATATGTGTAATCTACATTGGATTCAAACTATCAATCATATCGAAGCGTTCTCTAACCGTTTAACATTGTTAAGTAATGCTTTATAACCTTTGATAGCCTACACGAAATTTATCAAGTTGGAATATTTGCCAGACGAGCAAGATCATGTTCATTATTGCGAAAAATGCGAACATTGGTATTTATGCAAGCAGACTGAATTCTATTGCGAATCGGAATCAGGCTCAGTAACTAGTCACAGGCAACATATAGCTTCAATGCCGATCGATAGGATACTTGCTTCTGGAGATTAATCATTTATACTAGACAAAGATTATTGAAGAATTGTAATACTAGCATGCAAAAGAAGACCATCGGTATAATATTACCTGTTTTGGTGATATCTGTATTTTCGGTTTTACTAGTCGTAATACTCACACATAATATGACACATTCTCAGAATGTTAACTATGACAAAAATAGTTTCAGCAATCTGTCAAATACACTTCTTTCGACCGATCGATATGCAATAAGTTCAGCGTCTTATAAAATGTTTCAAGATCCTACTTATGGGATAAGAATTCAGTATCCTAAAGATTGGGAAAAAATACAATTTGACAAGAACTTTATTGTTGGTTTTGTATCTGATGCTAGAAATGATTCAGGTATATTAGAGAATCTTATGATATCTGCTAGTAGATTATATTCTCCTACAACTTTGGACAATTTCGGTATGATGAGAATTTCCGCACTTGAATCACAGTATCCGGATTTTCATCTAGTAAGTTCTGGTGCGTTCGTGACTCCAACAGGCTCGCCTCTTTATAAAATAGAATATGATCATAAGGATGGAATTATACCAATCACGACAACTGAAGTATGGGCATTAAATGGCGGTCGTGCATTTATGCTGTTGGCTAATGTCGATACAACTGAGACTTCAATTTATATGCCAATATTTCAGAAGATGATAAATTCATTTAGTTCATCTCCTCCCACACCTGTGTTACATAATACCAAGGTACATAGTGTATAGTGTATAATGGCATAAAAATAGCAACACCTTATTAGAAGATGGTCTTGAATAACTATTAAGGCATTACATAAAATTACCGGTTAATCTATGGTAAAGATCCGGGTTAACATTTTTAATTGCTATTTGAGTGTTTATGAATGGTTATTGCATGGGTTCCATTTTGATTTGTTGTTGGTATACCGCATATCTTCGATTCAGTAGAATTAACAGCTTTATCTCCGGAATCACACACAGCTGGCCTTTCTCCTAGAATTAAATTTGGATGAAAATTAACATTAAATCCTAAGAATACAATAACAAACGAAAAGATGATTATGCTTAGGTTTGTCCTACTTAGCACTTTAATTAACATCCAGATCAAACTCGTTTATTTATTTTCCTTACAACTGTTAAGTTACAAAATCATACATGCATCAATGATTCTTAGTATTGTCTCGTAGAGAATCAGAATTTATAGAAACGAAATCAAAAGAAATGATAAAACCGATCTTGTAAAAACATTTTAGAAAGAAATCGTATCGAAAAGAAACAATGTACGTATGATGTTAAACATTTAGCTATGTGTACCTCAAAGATTATATAGTCGTTCTCTATCATGGGTTGTGACTTGTGTTCTTAATATTGGGATTGCTTGGAGATGTAGATTGTGTAGGGATAAAACCAAGGAACCGATTCCGTCTATCGAATTCTGTCTTTGAACAGATATATCTATAACGGATTATCTGATAAAAACTAGCGGGCTTATTGAACATACTAAAGTATCTGTGTTGATGGCTGCGTTAGTCATGTAATAGTTTCTATTGGTTTGTCAAACTATTCTTTTTTAAAATATCATATAGCTCATTTTGATATATAATATGATATGATGGCCTAGAGACATTGTGGTTATCAATGGGCCCTGAGGTACCAAGTAAGCTACCTAATTTAGTCTGCCATTGTGCCCACATGTGATAAGTTGGATCTTCTCTGTTTTCTTGTGTCGATGATCTATCCAATACAATATATTCTGCATATGTCCAAGGATGAGTTATTGACATATTCCAGTAATTTCCGCTTTCAGTATCTATAAAGTTCTTAAGAGGAATCCCACTTTCGAACATTATTTCCTGACTATGTTGCGTTCCAGCAAAAAGCAAGATATCGCCGTTCTGAGAATAGATCTTTTTCAAATCACTACCTGTATGAAGTGCAATTTGATCGCTTCTTAGGGAAATTATCATAGAATCAGTATCATTCAAAGCAACAACCATCCCTATGTTAAAAACCTGAAATCCAAGGGTGAACATCCATATCGCAACCACACAGCAAACTGAAAGTGCGGTAAAAATCTTCCTCTTTGCAATTTTAGCAATGAAGACAACTATGTAAGCTGAAGTAAATGCCAAGAATGGCGCGATAAATACTAGATTCCGACCATTAGTCCACCCTCCGTTTCTTGCCGGAAATATTGCTTGATAACCTAGGATCATACCAACAAAATCACTTAGTGTAGGAATGAGCAACAGGATTAACATTAATGCACTGAAGGGAATAATTCTTCTTACTCTGCCTACATAAAGATATACTACTACACCTACAATTGATAGAATTAAAACTGGCATTCCATACATCGCCTTTGAAACTTCAAGAATCATTGGTAATGAGCCAACAGGATTAAGATGCATGTGGCTGATAATAGATGTCACTAATGTTTCCATTCCTGCATAATATGGACCAGCTGCGAAGGATAATGGATCTTTTTGTTCTAAAAAATTCCATGCTAACCATATTACGATGCCTACAAAACTATACGGAACAGCAGCTGCTATAATTGCGTGAATCTTATATTTTGACGTCCTTCTATGTGTTGTGATTGATATAATTACAAGCATAAACGCAAGAACAAAAGGTAGGAGCCATCCATTATAGGCTGTCAGAGTGGTGGCCGATACTGCAAATGCTGCTTTAATAATGTTCCTATATTGCTTCGACGTGTCAGCAGGATCTGTATTATAGACATAATACCACTGTTGAATATAATATACTGAAATCATAAAAAACATCATAAATGGTAATTCAGTCATTGGAACGACTCCCATGTAAATGACGGAGAGATTAAGGAGAAAGAGAGAAGAGGCTAAAATCCCTGCTAATTCATTGTCAAACTGTAACCTTGCTATTCTAAATAATATTACTGCTGTTACGGCTGTTGATATCGCGCTCATGATAGTTCCTGCCAGTCCTGTATGAAATAGAAAATTGCTAGTGACAAATGGTAAGAGCAATATGTGTGTCATTGGTAGCCATACTGTTCCAAGCTGCCCAAAACCAGGAGTTAAGGAATCAAACATTTCTCTGGATATTACCAAATGGGATATGGCATCGCTATAGTATACTATAGAATTTGGATCACGTTCGAAAATGGCATATGAAAATAATATATTTATCAATATTGCTCCAATAAAAATCATAAATTCAGGTTTTAATTTTGAATAGCCATTGGTTGCACTACTAGAATATAGTATTTTATGAAATTTAGTGGTACTTGCCATTTTTATTGCTACTGCTTTTGCTTTTGGCTTGTCATTTCAAGTGAAAATCCATGGTATGTTTTGCGCCAAACTTTTGGTCTAAAAAATAGCTCGATAATTGCGATTGTAGAAGGAATACATTGTAAATATAGATAAAAGGGCATAAGGTAGCTATACTTTACTTTACTCAAGGCGTACTTATCACCCTGTCTAAATAATGCTTCTTGAGCCATAATTGGAATGTAGGATACACTAAAAAGAAACGCGAACAATGCTGAATAAAAAATTATGCTACTGCTTTGATATGCTTCTTGTATCCATAATGCTAAGGGCATAGTAGATATTATGCCAAAATAGTTTAGCCAGAAAGCGGCAAATAGGAACCAGCCGGGTATTGAAATAGTGTACATAATAGGAGAAAAAAGAAGATAGAATAGAAATATCGTTGAACTAAAACCAATGTCCCTAATAAGCTTCAGCGGATTCTTAAAATGTACTCCAAAAGTATAGATGTAACCTTTATTCCACCTAATGCGCTGCCTTATCCAGGGATAGATCTTTGGTGGTGCTTCTTCCCAAGTTATCGTATTGATTGGAACTACCTTATAGCGCATTCTCGACAAGCGAACACCCATATCCGCATCCTCAGTAACATTGTCAGTCTTCCAGCCGTTCATTCTTTTCAATACCTCCGTGCGGAAGAAGTTGCTTGTACCTCCTAATAGTATAACTTTATTCATGGAATAAAATGAAGGCAACATTAAAAGGAAATGTATTATATATTCAACACTAAAGAGTTTTGTAATCAGTGATTGATCGGGATTGTAGTAAGCTAAACGAGCTTGTAAGCAGGCCGCATCAGGATGCTGTAACATGTATACAGCCATCTTTCTGAGCTGCGTTTGATCAGGCTTATCTTCTGCATCATAAATTGTGACAAAATCACCTTTCGCATTAGATAGTCCTTGATTGAGTGAATTTGCCTTTGTTCGTGCACCAGGGGAATTTAAATATATATGATCTATGTGGATTTCAATTTCTTCAGATACTCTAATCGAGGTAGGCAGCCCATAGATATTGTATTTGATACCGTCACTAAGTCCAAATTGATAGGGTAGTGTCATTATAGTTTTCAAAGTAGGATAATCATCAGGCTCAACTAATATCCTAATGTCAAGCTTATTCTTTGGATAGTCTAAATTGGCTATACTTTTAACTAGATTTGGAAGAGTTACTTCTTCTCTATATACTGGTAGAAGAATTGATATTATAGGTAATTCAGAATCTGATATTTGATATGTTTCTGTAGTTGATACTTCAGTTATCTTTGCATTCTTAGCAAAAACTCTAAAGGTTAGATAGAGTAACAACACATCTGCAATCAGAAATATTACAAGGGAAAAAATAGCATAAATTAATATAATAATACCACCGGGGCTCATAGAGACAATTTTACCTCAATCTGCGCGTTAAATCTTATGTCCTCGCGTATCAAGTATCTCATTTTGAATAATCCTGCTTATACGATTTTGCATTGGATGGGTATCATAGGGTTCTTTAGTATTTCGACTATCTTGTGAGCGGAATTTCCATCTCCATAAGGGGAAAAATTTAGCTTTTTGGGAAGTTCTCCCAGATCAATTTTTCTAATGGACTTTTTGATCTCATTGTAATCTATTGGACACATGATGGTATGTCCTGATGCTACCGACTCTGGTCGTTCCGTAGAGTTACGCAAAATTAGGGCATGTTTGTCTATAAACGGTGAGGTCACTTCTTCCTGTATTCCACCTGAATCGCTAATTACAAATCGACATGTTTTTAGAAGTGCTAATAAATCAAAATAGCCAACAGGCTCTATTATCTTAACGGTAGAAGAAACAAGACCTTCAAGACCAAATTCATGAATTTTCTTGACAGTACGAGGATGCATGGGGCAGATATAATGAAGTCCTGAATCTGTCAATGCACTTAATATTTGTCTTAAGGAATCCTGGTTATCTACGTTCTCTTCCCTATGGAGAGTTAAAAGAACACATTTGCTTGGATCTAACGTTGGTTTAATTTTGCTTAAAATGCTCTCTTTAATGCCATACATATGAGAACGTTTAGTACTCATCAACTGCATACCCAATTTCACAGCATCTACAATAGTATTTCCTACCATGAATATCCTTCCTGGAACTTGTTCTTTTTCTAAATTTCTTTCTGATTGAATAGTGGGAGCGAAGAGAACATTTGACATATGATCTACTATTCTTCGATTATACTCTTCAGGTGTTCTTAAATCATAACTTCTCAATCCTGCTTCCAAATGCACTACCGGAATTCGGGATTTTATAGCAGCTAATCCCGAAGCAACTACACTATTCGTGTCGCCTTGGATTATTACTGATGATGGTTTAATTTCTTTTAGTACACTACCGATCTTCGATATCATTTCTGAAAGCTGTTCTATAGGCCCAGAAGAAGATGCTAAACTGATGTTATAATCTGGTATTTTGATATTGAGGTCCTCAATAAATTTTAGGAATAATTCATAATCGTGATGTTGACCAGTATGGATGAACTTGTAATCAATTCCCTCAGAATCGAATGCTCTCATAACTGGAAACATTTTTATTATTTCCGGTCTAGTTCCAGTAATTAAAGCAAACGCCATACCTATCTCAGAGTAAATCCTGTTGTGATTAATGCTGTAATTCTTTCGTCTCGATAATGATCCTTTAAATTTTTATCGGAATTGTTACTATTGCTTCCCAGAAAACTGTTATAATTGGCAAAGATAATACTATGAAAATTATCGATACCAATAGTTCTGACATTCATTAATAATCATGATTGTGGGCTTTTTATTAGAATTAGTTAACTTTGTTATCTTGTCAATTGTTAGCTAAAAAAGTTAAGTCTCAATATGAATTAACATGGTTAATCAACCTTCAATAAATTCTAACATCTGTTTTGATTGAGGTATTGTTCCGAAGATATAGAATGATAATGATAACGATGATTATTAGTGTAATTAGTTCTGGAACATTATTGTTTTCACCTGTGTCGACAATAAAAAATGTGGCTGCTGCACGTTTGATTGGACCAAACACAGGAAACGAAAATAACAAGGATCCTGTGATGCCAAGCTTTCAAAAAAACTTGAGTAAGGATTATCAAAATTTGTCAGATCTGTCAGTAAAAGTTGGTCCCCCAACCAAAGGCGTTTATTTGAGTGCCCTTACAGATTTTGGAGGTGCTGAAGATGAGGTAACAGCACAAAAAATTATTGATTTTGAGAAATTAATTGGTAAAAAAATTGTATGGGCATATTTTTCTAATAATTGGGGAACAGGGATAAAATTTCCAGAGTCTGCCGTTAGGGCAATACATAGTGTAGGTGTAATTCCTTTTGTAAGAATGATGCCCAGGACTGCCTATACTGATGGTGTAGCAGATCCAGTCTATACTTTACAAGGTTTTATAGATGGAAAATTTGACAATGATTTAAAGAAATGGGCCCAAGATGAAAAAAGAGTCGGGATCCCGATGATGGTCGAATTTGGCACAGAGGTTAATGGAGGATGGTTTCCTTGGAGTGGGTTACTTAACGGTGGTGCTAAAACAAATGGATATGGAGATCCTAACTTCCCTGATGGTCCCGAAAGATTCAGAGATGCATACAGGCACATTATAGATTTATTTAGAAAAGAGGGTGTAAATAATATCACCTGGTGCTTTCATGTCTATCCGTCACAAGGAACAGGAGACGCAGAAGTACTACATCAACCATGGAACAACATAAAAAATTATTATCCTGGAGATAATTATATTGATTGGATAGGAATTAGCGTCTATGGAGCTTTTGATCGAGGAACCACCTGGGACTCTTTCACAGGTATACTTGATACTGCATATCCAGAACTGTCATCTATCTCTATTAAAAAACCACTTGCAGTTTTTGAATATGGTGTTTTAGAGGATCCGTCGCAAGGGAATAAAACTGCTTGGATTGATGATGCGTTACACTCAATTGCAAGCACAAGATATCCACGTATCAAAGCTATAAGTTATTGGAACGAGGAGTGGAATGATTGTACTATTGTATGTGTGCCTGGACTAAATGGAATGATAAACCTCAAATTAGATTCTTCACCCAAGACTGCCGAGGTGTTTAAAAAAATAGTTGCTTCCACATTTTTTGTAACACAGCCTTACTTCTACTATAATGAAAGCAATTGAACGACATTAGTAAACTACAGACAACTTCTAATCAGATTATCAGTGATAGTGTGAGATGGTTACTTTATTCTGGCATTAGAATAAAAAATGGCTCCAATAGGGGAGCTGTCTATGGTTGGAAAAATCTAGATCCACCATCATATCCCTTCATATATAGTGAAATTACTGGCTATGCAATAACATCATATGTATACATTTATTCGGAACTACTAAATAATGAAGCCCTAGCTGCTGCCAAGGATTGCGCCAATTGGTTAATTCAAAATACATCTACGAATAAACCATCATCAACATCTTTACTACCAACTGGGATTATAGAGGTACCTGAATTTAACCAAAAAGGGGATTTATCGAATCAGATCTATGCGTTTGACAATGGAATGGTAGTAATAGGATTATTAAATCTTTATAAAATTACAAAAGACCAAAATCTTCTGAAAGTTGCCGAAAAAATCGTAAAATCATTAGCAGATGTATTCTTTGATGGTTCGAAAGTAATTGCAGTTTTAGATAGGTCAGGCAACACCATATCCAGTGATAGTTTTAGGGATAACTATGGTATTAAGTGGTCAAGTGTCTCAGGACCATACCATTCTAAACTATCATTATGCTTACTTGAGTTATCATCTTTAACTAATAATCATTATTATGCTGCTATATCTGATTCGCTATGCAAATTTGCCCTGAAATTTCAGCGTTCCAATGGCAGATTCGTAACCAACCCTGATCAAGAAAATATAACATTCCTTCACCCACATTTGTATGCATGTGAAGGTCTGGTTTATGCTGGGATCAGATGCTCTAATAAGGACTATTTATTAGCAGGCATAAAAGGTGTCATATGGGCAATGAACCAAATAAATCTGTCAACCGGTGGATTACCAAGAAATACTGTTGTGGGAGCACCAGAACAATCAGATTGTATGGCTCAACTTCTACGCCTTCTAATAATATGTAATTCACGTATACAAGAATTTACGAACAACTGTGACGCAGTGCGAAGTACTATTGAAAAAATACACAAAAGACTTGTGGACTTTTATATAGCTGAAGGGCCTGATAAAGGAGGAATACGATATCAAAATAGTTTAGATGCCGCTTGCAGCTGGTGTACTATGTTCACAATGCAAGCTCTAACATTATGGACAAAAAGACTCGAGTTTGAAAAGAAAAATAACGATACAAAATGGATTGACAACTATATTTAATCCGACATGGCTTTGTAGAAATCATCTGATATAGTCAAAGCTTTGTAAGAGTATAATACCAATAATCCATTGAAAGAATCAAGGTACGTTAGACTTGCAGATACTATGTTCCGTGTTTTGAAACCTGCTAGAATTCCCCTATTTTCTAATAGGAAAAGCAATCATATATTTACAATCTTGCAGCACATAGTTCTGATTACAATCCGACAATATGAAGGTAAGAGTTATAGAATGTTTTCTAATACTATGACGACACTAATCTCACATATACTCATTGTGCCTCCGAAACCATGGCCCAGTTTCATTCCGCCCTTTTGGTGCGCGGTCAAGCCACTGGTACATTCCCCAGAGTGCGTCGAGGCCGCGCGCGTAAGTAGAGTAGGTATGGTAGACTATACCGTCGGAGAGCGCGAACGCGCTCATGCCCGGTGCCTCGCGAGTATAGGTGGTAACGTCGGTCCCAGTCATGTCAGCGAACACTTTTGGTGTCAGTGCCAAATCCGCTTTATTCTGGTCTTGACTACCATCTGAGTCGACCTCAGAATCTGAGATTATGCCGCCCTTGTGGTAGTTATAATACAGGTTCCCTGAGCGCTGCTGTTCTTGAGTAAAGGAAGTGTTGAAGTCGTAGTTGAAATCACTATCCAGCGATGAGACCCATGTGAACGTCCATCCCATATAGCGCTTGTAGGACTGCAACGCGGAGATCGGAGCACGCGAAACAGCAATCATCGTGACGTCGTGATGTTCTAGATGCACAGCAAATCCATTAAAGCTGTCCGCGATGGCAGAGCATGGCGGGCAGCCGCCCGTGTATTCCGGGCCGAACATGAAGTGATAAACAAGAAGCTGCGAGCGTCCTCTGAAGAGATC
>Ga0126370_10000362_pt1 | contig 18265 bp, 12 predicted proteins | sample PanSoiMetaPlot_3_FD_92586 | JGI IMG/M metagenome (GOLD analysis project Ga0126370, IMG submission 92586) | Tropical forest soil microbial communities from Panama - MetaG Plot_3 | ecosystem: Environmental > Terrestrial > Soil > Tropical forest > Bulk soil | place: Panama | collected 2016-02-17 | reverse complement strand
TGGAGCTTGGGTACCAAATCCAAGCGAGAAGTTCGCGCTTCGTTCCCGCCACGGGCGCCAGTGCGTCCACCGCGGCTTCGTCGGACCAATCGTAAATTGTGCGAGCAACTGCGAACGACCCCGTTGGCGTCGGGAGCGTGATTCTAGTCCTCCGCTCAACCCACAACGACCCTAACAACACCACGACTCCAAGCCCACCTAATATCGCCAAAGCCGCAAACACTCTGAACACCCGTTGGGCCAACGACCGTCGCTCGTTTAGCGCTGGGCGGTTCATCCCCGCCTCCTCTCCATGTATGCAAAGCACTTTGTACTGTGAAGTAGAAGTCTTCCCCTGTCAAGAGCGTTCCGCCGAAAGGAAACAACCTATTTACGCCTTGCAACATCTTAATCCCCTGGTACATTTGGTTCGATGATCGGGCCCGCATCGCCCGCGCCCGGCTTAACTCTATGATCCGCGTGTACCTATTCTCTTCCCAATTTGGAACTCGCCCCTCGCTGACGGCCCGCTTCGCAGGATCACTCGTTTCGCCGCAGACGGGACACGGATCACGGGGCACGACGCTTCCCCAACCGACGTTGCTCCGCGTCAAACCCCTCAGATACAATCCATTGCTTCTTTAATCGACCAGAAAGAGTCCCGAGCGCCGATGGCTGAAATCCAGCTTCATAACACGCTGTCCGGAAAAGTCGAACCTTTCGTCCCTCAAAACAAGGGCGAAGTCCGCATGTACACCTGCGGCCCCACCGTCTACGACTACGCCCACATTGGCAACTACCGCACCTTCGTTTTTCAGGACATTTTGCGGCGTTTTCTGAAGCTCCGTGGCTTCCAGATGAAACACGTCATGAACTTGACCGATGTGGACGACCGCATCATCGTCAACGCTGCTGCGGCGCGCAAAAGCATTCGCGAATACACCGAAAAATTCGTGCAAGCCTTCTTCGACGATTGCAAAACGCTTAGCATCGAAGCGCCCGAGCACTGGATTCGCGCCACCGACCACATCCCCGAAATGGTCAGTCTCATCCAGCGCCTTCAGTCCAATTCCTTCACTTACCCGGGCGAAGGCTCCATCTACTACCGCATCGCCAAGTTTCCTAACTACGGCAAGCTCTCGAAAATCGATCTGACCGGCATCCAGGTGGGCGCGCGCGTGGACAACGACCGCTACGAAAAGGAAAGCGCCCGCGATTTTGCTCTCTGGAAAGCGCCCAAACCCGGCGAGCACTTCTGGGAAACAGCCATCGGCCCGGGCCGTCCCGGTTGGCACATCGAGTGCTCCGCCATGGCCATGAAATATCTCGGTGAAACGCTGGATATTCACACCGGCGGCATCGACCTCGCGTTTCCGCATCACGAAAACGAAATCGCGCAGAGCGAAGCCGCCACCGGCAAACCGTTCGCGCGCTACTGGCTCCACGCCGAGCATCTGCTCGTCGAAGGCGAGAAGATGTCCAAGTCACTCGGCAACTTCTTCACGTTGCGCGACCTCTTCGCCAAAGGCTACAAACCTTCCGCGTTGCGCCTGTGCCTTTCCAGCACGCCCTATCGTAGACAGCTCAACTTCACTTTCGCCGGACTAACACAGGCCACCAATACCATCGAGCGCCTGCGCAATTTCGCGGACCGCTTGCAGACAGGCAAATTCCCCGCAGGGAATCAGGAAGGCATGGCCGCGCGCATCGCCAAGGCCGCGGAAGAATTCGACGCCGGTCTCTCCGACGATCTCAACACCGCGCGCGCCCTCGCCGCCGTTTTCGACCTGGTGCGAGAAGGAAATATTGCCATGGACAAAGGCGAATTTCGCCAGGGCGGCGTTGGCGGAATTCAGCAGTTTCTCGCCACTTTCGACAAAGTCTTTGCCGTCCTCGAAGATAACGACGCCGCCAAATTGCAAGCGCTCGGATTTGGCAGCGCCGAGGCCGGCTTGAGCGACGCGGACATCGAAAAACTCGTTGCTGACCGCAATGCCGCCAAGAAAAAACGCGATTTCGCCGCTGCCGACCGCATCCGCAAGGAACTCGCCGATCGTGGTATAATCCTAGAAGACGCAAAGGACGGCAGCGTCCGCTGGAAACGCAAGTGACACTCAATTTCAAAACTCGGCCCCCGTACCTCCCGGGCTTCTTCCCGCCGGCCGCCGCGCGGCCAAATCTCTACGGCGTTGACTTAGCTTAGTTTTTGCAGGCCGGTTTCGGGAGACGCACTTTAGCGAAGTAAACTTAAGTCTTCTGAAATCAACAAGTTTCGCGCCTGCTCTTTCTTTCCGCAGTTTTTGATTCACTCCAACCTGATTTTCTTCTTGGAGGAAGAAATGCCAACGACTTTAGAAGTAAAAACACCTCGCCTCGTCACGGCTCTTCCCGGGCCGATGGCGCAGCAAGTCATCGCCGCCGACGCCAAGTTCATGTCGCCGTCGCTCACTCGCGAATACGCGCTGGTAGCCAAGAAAGGCCACGGCGCCATTGTCGAAGACGTGGACGGGAACTCGTTCCTGGATTTTGCCGCAGGCATTGCCGTTTGCTCGACAGGCCACTGCCATCCCAAAGTGGTGGAAGCCATCCAGAAACAAGCCGCGGAACTGATTCACATTTCCGGAACCGATTTTTATCACCATCACCTGCCGCAATTGGCCGAAAAGCTGGTGGCCACGTTACCGGGAAAAGACGCCAAAAAAGTGTTCTTCGGCAATTCCGGCACGGAGGCGGTCGAAGGCGCGATCAAGCTGGCGCGCTACGCCACGAAGCGCGACAAGCTGATTGCGTTTTACGGCTGCTTTCACGGGCGCACGCTCGGATCGCTTTCGCTGACAGCGTCCAAGAATACACAGCGCAAGGGTTTTGGCGCGCTGCTCGGCGGCGTCGAACATATCCCATTTCCTTACGCCTATCGCTGCCCCCACGGCCACACCGCGGAAACCTGCGGCACAGAGACTTTGGAGCTGCTCGAACAGCAGATGTTCAAGCGCTTGTTCGCGCCGGAAGAGATTGCGGCCATTATCATCGAGCCGATTCAGGGCGAAGGCGGCTTTATTCCCGCGCCGGCATTTTTCCTGCAGGAGCTGCAGCGCATCTGCAACCGCCACGGGATCATGTTGATCGTGGATGAAGTGCAGTCCGGCGTCGGTCGCACCGGCAAGTGGTGGGCGTACGAGCACGCCGGAATCGAGCCGGATATCGTTTGCATCGCGAAGGGCATTGCCAGCGGGATGCCGCTGAGCGCGTTCGTGGCCAAAGAAAGTGTGATGACCTGGAAAAAGGGGTCTCACGGCACAACCTACGGCGGCAATCCCGTGTGCGCTGCGTCGGCGATGGCCACGCTCGACCTCATCGAGAGCGGCTACATGGAAAACGCCCGCAAGATGGGCGACTACATTTTTGCCCGCATTGGAGATTGGCCGAAGCGCTTCAAGGTTGTCGGCGACGTTCGCGGCAAAGGTTTAATGATCGGCATCGAAATCGTGCGCGATCAGAAAACCAAAGAAAAAGCCGCGGATTTGCGCGACGCAGTCATCAGCAAAGCGTTTCATAAGGGCTTGCTGACACTCAGCTCGGGCGAAAACTCGATTCGCATGTCCCCGCCGCTCCTGATTGACGAAGAGCAAGCCGACTTCGCGATTCGCACGCTCGAAGAGTGCCTCCGTGAGGTCGAGAACACGCTGTAGGGTATGGTTGTCATTCTGAGCCCATCCGATGAGGATAGGCGAAGAATCTCAACAGAAAATTATTGCAGACAAGTATCGGTTGAGATCCTTCGGGCCGCAGACAGCGCAGCCCTCAGGATGACGCTTGTTTATTCTTGTTAGACCAATAAAGTATATATTCTCGTCGGTAATGGATGCCTTTATTCTCACGACTGATCTTTCATGCGGTGCACTGGGCGGCGCGGCGCGGGTTGCGCGAAGAAGCGAGTTTCGCGAGCGACGCGAGTAAACCGAAGCGCAAAGAAACTGGAAGCGCGGAGCAACGGCGCGCGCGGCGACACTTACGCTTACTGGTATTTGCGGCGCAATGGCTTCGTGTTCGTCGCCAAGAATTACACGCCTCGCGAGATCAAGGGAGAACTGGATTTAATCGGCTACGATGGCAAGACGCTGGCGTTCGTCGAGGTTCGCACACGCACAGTGAAGGAGGATGCGACCGCCTTGCCGGAACTCAGCGTGACGCATGAGAAGCAGCGCGTCGTGATTCGCACGGCCCAGCGCTTCCTCGCCGAACGCCACGTCGAAGAGTGCCACTGCGGTTCGATGTGGTGGCCATTGATAATCATCCCGGCCAGCCCCCCGTAGTGCGCCTTCATAAGGACGCCTTTCGCCCGAACCTCGGCAGGTGAGACTAAGTTCCTGGGGCTTCCGCTTTGCTCGCTGCTCCTACGCGCTCCGAAAAAAACGCGATGTCGAAACCAAAGCTGACGCGTCTAAAAGGCAACAGAAGGGTGTTTTCAAACAAAGATCGCAAACTTTAAACGAGAATCGCAACCCTAGGAGAGAGTCCATGCGAAGAACCCGGTCAAGTGTGTTTTTGGCAGTCTTGTGTTTTGTCGGGATCGTCGGTGTGCCGGAAGTGAGAGGGCAGGTAACAACGGCGGAGAAAAAGGGTCACGATCGGGAATTCTGGAGGTCGATCGCGAAAAACCACTACGCGATTCCGGCCGGGCAGGAGGCCTTTCCTCTAATAGAGGAACTCAGCGGTTACTTAGGGTCTCCCGATTCCGAGTTGCGGGATGACCTGACATATTCGATGGTGGCGGTGTGGATCGGGCGGCAGAAGAAGCTCTCAGCACAACAGTTGGTTGCACTAACCGATGAGTGGCAGGGAAGCCTGCGGTCAGGAATCGGAGAAACGGGAACGGACACTGTTTTCAAGCGATCTTTTTCGGCGCTGTGTTTGTCGGTCCTAGCGGAAAGAGACTTGAAGGATCCCTTCCTGGGAGAGAGCCGCTACCGCACATTGCTGGATGCGGCGCTCACGTATCTTGGCGGCGAGCGGGATTTACGAGGCTTTGACGCGAAGAAAGGCTGGATCCACGCAACGGCCCATACGGCGGACTTGCTCGCGGCGCTGGCCGAAAACAAATTGTTTGCGAAGCAGGACCAGGAGCGAGTCCTGAAAGCGATTGCGCAACGCTTGGCCTCGGCCAACGAGATCTTCAGCTACGGGGAGCAAGACCGGCTGGCCAACGTCGCGGCGGCGATTGCTTCGCGCGAGGATTTCGATAGCGCGGGATGGAATTCTTGGGTCGCTCAGATAGACAAGGAAGACAAAGTCGTCTGGCAAGATAGTCCGCCGAAGATGCAGGCCCTGGCGCGATATGAAAACGATTCCTACTTTATGGGTGCCGCAGTTGCTCAGATTTCTTTCAGACCGACGACGAGTGCGTCCGCGGAAGCACAGAAAGCCGTGCTCGCTTTGCTGCGTCATCGCTAGCTTTCAGCCACCAGGGAGCCGGTCGCGAGGGTTGTTCGGTGTCGTACAAAACCTTGCCAATTTGCGATGACGTTTTAGAATGTTCGAAACAGTTCGCAGAACCTGGCCTGAATGGAGACCTTCATGGCTTGCCCAAGGCATTCCTGGCTATGCTCGACTCTCATTACCGTGTGTATTCTTGGCCTTTTAGGCACAAGTAGCTTGGCGCAAGCTCGCGCGAACGTGACAGCTAACAAATGGAGGGTTGTCTCTCTTCCATTTAGACCAACCAGCGTCGAGAGTGTTTCCCGTACTTTATGGGTCTGCGGCGTAGACGAAATGATAGCGAAGTCTGCCGACGGTGGGCATAGTTGGCAGATCAAGCACCAGAAAGCTGACGGAGAAGTTCTCCTCCGAGTAGGCTTCATTCGAGAGGATCTCGGTTTTGCTGCGGGAACAAATGGGATTCTTTTGTGGACACGGGACAGCGGCGAAACGTGGACAGGACTACATTCTGGCTCCGAGACCGCTTTCCAAGTTTCGTTCTCGGACGATAAACACGGGCTTCGATACACCGGGTCCGCGGTAGAGATTACCGAGGATGGCGGAAACACTTGGACACGAATTTCCGCATATCAATCGAACTCAGGGCTTGCGGACTTCCAAACTGTTGCTGCGATTGCGACTGTAGACGATAAGCGCGCTGCCATTCTCTTCAGAGCGGGCTCACAAAGCAGGCACACGTTGGTCGCCACTACGGACGGAGGAAGATCCTGGACCACGACCGAGATACCAAACGCAGGAGTCTGGGGTCTTGTTGCGCGCAACAATGAGTTCTGGGCCTTCGGCTATGAAGTAATCGAGAAGGATAAGCCAGGCGGAGGCTACGGTGTGGCATTGGCTTTGCATTCGGTGGACGGATCTAAGTGGATCCATGGCGCGCGAGCTCCAAGTGAGTTTTCCGATTGCCGGGTTCAGGGTTGCATTCTGTGGGACGGGGCCATCGTGGGCCTTTACGATGATAAGCCGGTCTTCACCGCTGTACCTGCTGACGGTTCTCTGACGCCGGTTTGGGCCGTAGCAGAAGGGACCATTTGTAGTGTGGGTCGGCAGCTTGAATGCGGAGATGCAGTGACGGTGGATGCGCCACCTGCAAGGCCTCAATCCAGACGGCCTACTACGGGAAGCATCGATCCATTTCTCTTGAAGCCATCGCCTGCCGTGAATACCTGCTTGATTTGTCCGCTCGATCCCTTCGCTCTAAAAAAGAGTCTCTTAGGCCAAATGCCAGTTACAGTGAATCTCCCGGGTGGTGGTCAGCGACAGATGTACATGCCCGGTATCAAATCTAGCTTGGAAGCGGAGTTCCTCGTTCGACCGGACGGTACAACAGGCGAAATAAAAGTGCGTCACTCCCCAAACAAAGAATTTGAGTCCGCAATAAACGAAGCGCTGCAGAGCTGGGTACTCATACCGCCGCGCTCGGTTGGTTCGCCGAGAGGCGAGAAGAAAACAGTAAGAATCGACGTTTCGTGTATGGCTTTCCCCTCCAGCGAAGAAGCTACGTGCACGCTTCAGGCGAAGTGAGTCGAACGCGCCGAACGAGCGCACGAGAATTGCTTGCCAATTCGGGATGAGGCTATAGAATGCTGAGCGAAATCGTCCCCGGGGATGTGGGAAGCGGGCTGGAGGTCGTGTCCTTATGACTCGTGAACGAAAGTTTCGCCTGAACTCTTGCGTGAATTTCGTGCGTGTAACCCTTCTCGCCTTTGTCTTGATGGCTCTCGCGGTTGCGGCGCGCGGCCAAGAAGCTGATGTTGCGAAGAAGCTGCAGGGATTTGATGCTTACATGGAGCAGACGCTGAAGGATTGGAACACTCCGGGAGTAGGCGTGGGAATTGTTGTTGGGGATAAGCTGGTTTTCGCCAAGGGCTATGGCTTCCGGGATTATGAAAAGAAGTTGCCATTTACGGCAAAGACGCTGCAGCCGATTGCGTCCAACTCCAAATTGTTCACTGCTGCTGCGGCGGGAATGCTGGTGGAGGAAGGGAAGCTGACCTGGGACAAACCGATCAAACAGTCGGTGCCGGAGATTGAGTTTTATAACGACCAACTGAACAACAACGTGACGCTGCGCGATATGCTGTCGCACCGGACGGGAGTGACGCGGCACGATTTGATCTGGTTCAAGTCAGCGTTCACGCGAAAAGAGCTGTTTGACCGGCTGAAATACCTGGAGCCACAGGAGCCGATGCGCGAAACGTTTCTTTATAACAACCTGATGTTTGCAGCAGTGGGCCAGGTCATTGAAATAAAATCGGGGAAGAAGTGGGAAGATTTCGTACGGGAAAGAATCTTCACGCCGCTTGGCATGGGCACGACTTGCTACACCATCGCGGACATGCTGAAGCAGCCGGACTTCGGCGTGCCGTTCCGCGAAAAGCGGGACTCCTTCGAGCTATACAAGATTCCTTATTATGAGGACACGGAAGGCGTGGCTCCCGCGGGCGCTATCATTTCGAATATTGATGAGCTGTCGCATTGGCTGATCGCATTGATGAATGATGGGAAATATAACGGGAAGCAAGTGTTGCCGTCGAGCGTGTTGAAAGCCACACTGCAGCCTGCGATTGCGTTGCCGAACACGGCTGGGGAAGCCCTTGGGTATTGGGAAGTTCTGAATTCTGCCTACGGAATGGGACGCCAGACAGCTTCTTATCGCGGGAAACTGCTGACATTTCACGGCGGGGATTTGCCGGGATTTCACTCGCAGATTTCGTTCATGCCCAACGACAAAATCGGTGTGATCGTGCTGGTGCAGACGGATCACAGCGCGCCGCTTTACAACATCATCAGCTACAACGTTTACGAGCGGATGCTCGGGATGGACCAGACGCCGTGGAGCCAGCGGCAGCTCCAGCAGCGGCTTGCCAACAAGAAAGCGGCCACGGAATCGCGAACGAAAGCTGGGGCAGACCGCGTACCGAACACCAAGCCATCCCATGCGCTTGGCGAGTACGTTGCGGAATATGAGAATCCTGCTTATGGCATTTTGAAAATCGGACTCCAAGGCGATCAATTGCAATTTGGCTTTCATGAGTTTCATTTTCCGATGAGTCATTTTCATTACGACCGGTTCGACACGCCGGATGATGAGCAATACGGGAAATTCTCGGTAAGTTTCCGCACGAACCCTCAAGGGGACGTGGACCAAGCGGTGATTTCGCTGGATCAGGCGGAAGTGGTTTTCACACGGAAGCCCGAGACCTTGGACGCGAAGACTTTGGAGAAGCTGGCGGGGACATACCTGACGCCGAGCAAAGTGAAATTTGAAGTGCAGTATCAGCCCGGGACGGGACTTGCGCTGGTTTTTCCAGGCGGGCCGCCGCAAAAGCTGATTGCGGTGAAAGGCCTGCAATTCCGAACGGCGCAATTTGCCGATATTATTTTTGAATTCGTTCTGGAAGACGGACAAGTGAAGGGTTTGAAGCGGAGAGATCCCTCCGGCGAATTCGTGTTTCCGCGGCAGTAAAACCAATATGCGATAGCTTGTTACAGAAAACCGCTCCGCCATGAGATGATGATGCGGAGCGACAGGGTGCGTTTTCGCGCGGAGCGGATGAAGGTGTTTCGAGTCACCTCCAGAGATAACCCAGAATCAAATTGAGGAGGAAAGAGAGTTGCCGGAGCTGCGCAAAGACCCGATTACGGGCCGTTGGGTGATTATTTCGACGGAGCGTGGAAAGCGCCCGAATGATTTTCTGCGCGAGAGCGTCGTCGCGCGAGAGCCGAAGAATTGTCCGTTCTGCGTGGGCAATGAGTCCAAGACACCGCCGGAAGTGCTGGTGTACGGGCGAAACGGGGGCGGCGCGAACACGCCGGGTTGGAAGCTGCGAGTAGTGCCCAACCGCTTTCCGGCCCTGGGGATCGAAGGCGAACTTGACCGCGAAGGCGAAGGCCTGTTCGACAAGATGAACGGCATCGGGGCGCATGAGGTGGTCATTGAATCGCCGGACCACGCCGCAACGCTAGCGACGCTTCCGGAACGCGCAGTGGAAGATGTGCTGTGGGGATACCGCGATCGCATGTTGGATCTGAAGAACGACAAGCGCTTCCGCTACATATTGATTTTCAAGAACCATGGCGAAGCGGCGGGGGCGACCGTGGAGCATCCGCATTCGCAATTGATTGCGTTGCCCATCGTGCCGCGGCGCGTGCGCGAAGAAGTGGACAACTGCTGGCATTACTACGACGAAAAAGAGCGCTGCATTTTCTGCGACATCATCCGGCAGGAACGGGACACAGGAGAGCGGGCGATTGGCGAGAACGAGCAGTTCATCACTGTGGCGCCCTATGCGCCGCGGTTTCCATTTGAGATGTGGCTGCTGCCGAAAGTGCACAGCTCGTCGTATGAGAACAATCAAAGCTCGATTTACGCCAGCCTGGCGCGAATGCTGAAAGACACGCTCATACGACTGGACGAAGTGCTGGACCGCCCGGCGTACAACTTCATGATTCACACGTCGCCGATTGGGGAAGAGATTAACGACCACTACCACTGGCACATCGAGATTATCCCCAAGCTGACGAAGGTGGCGGGATTTGAGTGGGGCACCGGGTTTTATATCAATCCGACGCCGCCAGAGGAATCGGCTAGGTTCTTGCGGGAGGCAAAAGTCCCGACGCTTTCGGAGAAGAAGTAGCGTTCTTATAGAAGGCAAAGGGTCTGTTAATTTTTAATTTAGGATCTACAGGCCAGTACCTAAGAGGCCCACCTCCCTGTTTGTCGGCTTCCCCCGCGCTGTCTACGAAGATCTATTGTAGATAACGTTTTATTTATCAACAACTTACAGACGGCGTGCCGAAAGTGCACCACTAATTATTTCCCTTTTGGCAACAACAAAACCCCTTCAGAAGTGTTTATGGGAACATGGAGTAATTGGGACTAGTACTAGTGCCTTTGCTCACGGATTTCTAAGGGAGGGTGATTGTTAGGGGCGCTCACTAAAGTCTTGATGTGGCTTGCACTTGCGTTCGTGCTTGCTTGCCTGACGTCTTCGCGCGCCCAGGCCGACGTGGGTATCGTGTTGAATGAGTCGCTGGGTGTCAGCGTGGACAGGATTTCCGGCACGGGACATAGCGCGGTGTACTTTTCGCGAGTCTGCCCGGAATCGCCAGTAAGGCTGAGGCTATGCCGCCCCGATGAAAATGGCTCGGTGATGAGCAATTACATCAACATGGGGGAGCCGCAGCGGTTTGAATGGAATATCGTGCCACTCAATATTTACTTGTATGGAGTGGAAGATGCCCGGTTTCGCCCTCTCTTTGGGACTTACGAGATAAAGGACCTGCTGGAAGAACGGTACAGAACGAAATACCTGGCTGGCTATTGCGATGGTCCTCCTTGTTCGACAAGCTCCAAGGCCGAGTGGAGGGAGATGGTCGGGGCGACGCTCATCCGGGGGATGTACATTTTCGTGATCGAAACGACAGTGGAGCAGGACGAAGCGCTGATTGCACAGTTGAACGGGGCGCCCAATAGGAATCATTTTAACGGCGTGACTCGGAATTGCGCAGACTTCACAAAACGGATCATCAATACTTATTTCCCGCATGCAGTGAGTACAGACTACCTCAATGGCCTTGGCATGACCACACCGAAGGCCATTGCTCGATCCTTTGTCCGATTCGCGGACCGCAATCCCGAACTGAATCTTCGCGTGTTGCACTTTGCGCAAACGCCCGGCACGATCAAACGAAGCAGCGACGTCCGCGCGGTGACGGAACAGTTGTACCGCTCGAAGAAGCTGCTCATCCCGATGTTGATCTTCGCGGATTATGGAGTGCCCGCCGTGGCGGCGTCCTACCTTTTGACAGGCCGGTTCAACCCTGAGCACGAGTTCGAAAAACATCCCGGGCAGGCGGAAAGCAGCAGTTACGCAGCGCGGCCACGTAAGGCTACGGAGGAGGAGCAAGCGGAGGTTGTTGGAACTTCAGCCGAGTGGAAAAGGTACCGTGAGGAACTGGACTCCTTGCTAGGGGAAGAAGCCCAGCGGAATACCAGTGAGGAGACTGCGGACTTGCAACGCTTCTTTAAGCATGTAAGCAAGGTGGGCATGCCGCGCTTGGACGCCAATGGAGCGGTGTTGATTGAGGTTCCGGACAAGGGCCACGCCTTCCAAGTTGGATTGAGCGCAAACAACATTCTTGGCCGGGATTCGGATTCGCAATCGGCGTATGCACTTCTGCTTTGGCGCGCCTATGGAGTTTTGAAAAGTGCGAAGCACCGGCGCGAGACGTTGCCAGAGTTTGAGGACAATTGGGAACTTCTGCAGCAAGCGCGCTTGCGAAACGCCGTGGTCGCCGCTAAAAACCTCGCTGCGGTCAAACCCACCGGTGGGGGAGTGAGTTCTGAAGGTGGCCATGACGATTAGCTGGAATTAAAACTGCTATACTGACGCGCACACTTTCTAGCCGCCATTTCTCTCCAAAATCAATTATCCAAGGAAAAGATTCTTGATTCTTTACCTAGCCGAAACAGTTCCTGATGAGGAGGGCAGTTTTGCGCGAATCAGCGATTCGACCTGGTTCCACACGCGGGGATCACATTCGATTTCCACATGCGACTTCATGAAAAAGCGGTCGAACCACGGGTAAAGCGGGCAACTGATGGGAAGAGTTTTATAGTCAAAGCGAAAATTTCCGATGATTTGAGTGCGCGCCGCGTTGGCCGGCCGGATTTCGGACCTCCCGCGAAGGAAACCATCCGGCTGATAGAAATTAGCGGCTTGCGAGACGTTTGCGGGAATCAGCATGTCGTTTTGACGGGATTTGGAAATGCTGTCTACCTGGATGGTGAGGAGCACTGGGATTCCGTCTTTTTCAAGTTCGCGCGCCAGAGTCACGGTTTCCGAGGCGCCCCAACTATGGCCGTAAATAATGATGTGCGCTTGCTGTTTTTCTTCTGCCGACAAGGAACCATCGTTATTGGTGTCCAGCGATCTCAAGATTTCCTCGTGGGCTTTTTCTCGCCGGTGATTTTCGAAGACTTGTACTTGAACACCGGAGGGGTAATCCTGTCTCAACCGATCGGCAAGCTGGACTTCGCTGTGGACGGCGTTGTCGTGTTTGACGAAGCCGCCTACGAATCCGATTACAATGACGGGAGGCTTTTTTGGCTGCGTAGGCTCAGCCGCTGGCGGCGTTGAAGCCACACTGCCAGACGCAAGGAGCAGAGAGAGGGCCAAACACAAGGGGCGGGTCATGCTTGCACCAGCTCTTCTGGGACGCTGGGAATGATAGCAAAATGCGTGGAGTCTGGGTAGGGCTTGGAGGCGCGGGTGGGATTCGAAACCACGAATGGAGGTTTTGCAGCGCAATCTTCCGGTGCTGGCACACTTGCTTTCAGCAGGTTAGGGCCGTCCTGCCTGCCTCCATTTGGCGTCTTTGGGCTTGTTCGGGATTGAATGTGCAAAGCATTGTGCAAACAATTGAGGGAAAGGAGTCCGCCTAGGTGTTCGCTGGGACTTACATTAGGGTAGGCGCGTAGGATATATCTTGGCTGGGCTTGGAATAGTACCGTTGGAGGGTTGCAAGTAGAGCTATGGCCACTACGCGTGCCGTGATTAGGATGAGTACAAGCTCCGCCGCTATCAACTCGACGACCCCGACCTTATGTTTAGGGCGGCCTATCGAGTGTAAACTTTACCGTGAGGTTCCGGCAAGCCTGCATGCACTATGCGCATTGTGCTGAAGCAATTGGTATTGTCGGCTGCGCGTTCGCGTTGAACGTTCGAGATCACCGTTATAAGGAGCTAATCCCCAGGACGCCCACGAGCAGATTAGCTGGGGACCAAAAGCCCCTGTTAGTTTTCACAGTTATGACCCGGCTGTAGCTTTGTTAAGCTGTCGTCGCATCATCCTCAGAGGGTGGCTGCTCTCAACCCCAAGTTCATTCTCCTGAAAGCACCAAAGAGCGGCAGCCACCCCTTATTCTCGCAGGTGTGTTTACCCTTGCTTCCCCGTTTCTGCTGGAGGGCTCATGGACGAGCGGCGGAGATACGGGAATCCCTTCTTGCCTCAACAATCCTGATAGCACGGAAACTCAGCGACCCAGAAACTACACCTTGTGGAGTAGAGTGCACCGTCGCTGACGCAATCGGGAGGGCGGAATGGTATCCTGCAAAAGATTGACGAGCGATGGCCGACTTACCACAATGACCTGTGACGTAGTATGATGCCTTGTAAATCATGCGGATCGGAGGACCTGCGCAAGTTCGTTGGAGAGATGGCCATTCACCTCTCCGGACGGGAAAACCTTAATAAGCCGCATGTCTATGTAAGCTCTGAAATCATAGTCTGCTTGACTTGTGGCATGGCGCAGTTTGCTATTCAGCAAGCTGAACTGCGTCTGCTAAAAAAAACAACGGGTGCTGGGGCAGGATGATTCCGAGTAGATTGCAATAGATGGGGGCAAGGAGGTAGTGCCGCTTTTTCGCATACTTGTAGTCGATGATTTTGAAGACTTCCGCCGATTTGTTTGTTCGGTGCTGGAGCCAACGGCGGAGTTTCAGGTCACCGAAGCTTCGAATGGGCTGGAAGCCGTCCAAAAAGCTGAAGAGTTGCAGCCGGATTTGATTCTGCTTGACATTAGCTTGCCGGGTCTGAATGGGTTAGAGGTCGCTAAACAGGTGCGTAAGCTCGCTCCTGGGGCAAAACTTCTATTCATCAGTATAGAGTCCGACCGAGGTGTAGTAAGCGAAGCTCTTGACCTAGGCGCGAGCTACATACATAAGCCACACCTTCAAAGTGACCTGCTGTCCGCTATAGAAGCAGTTCTTCGCGGCGAACAATTCGTTAGCCGTGATCTTAGCCTCAACGAGAGAACGGGGTCTCCCCACCGCCACGAGCTTATCCTCTACTCCGACGACGAAGCGCTGCTAGATGCCCTTACTCATTTTGTTGCTGCCGCCCTAAAGACTGGTGACCCGGCGATTGTGTGGGCTACAGAGTCACACCGGGCCAGCCTTCTTCAGAGATTGCGAGCACAGGGTGTGGATATTGACGCCGCCATCCGAGGAGAGACTTACGTTTCCGCCGATGTTGCCGATCCACCGGACCGAACACGGATGGTCGAGGCTCTCAGAGCTTTGAGCGCAGCTGCGTCTAAAGCAGGGAAAAGACATCCGCGGATTGCTGTTTGCGGTGAACGAGCAAATAACATGTGGGCGGAAGGCAAGACGGATGAGGCGATCCGACTTGAGCAACTCCTGAACGAGTTAACGAAGCAGCATGACGTAGACATCTTGTGTCCATACACATTGCCCCAAGGTCAGCAAGAGCATCCCGCATTCAAGAGAATCCGTAGCGAGCACTCTGCCATTTATTCTCGGTGAGCACAATAAGTCCGCATACTTCAACTCGCTCTTCCCATTACGCACAATGCGAAGCCGTTCGCCGCAAATCATGGCTGGTTACCTCGCAGCTGATTCTATAACCCGGTAAATATATATTATCATGTGATTATTATATGCAGAGAGTAACGAAGAAACGGCCCATAAAACTGCGTACCGGTGAGGGTGAATTTGATGTGGATTCTGACGCAATCCCTCCTTGCGCTGCCCTTAGTTGGTGCCATGCACTGCACATCATGCAGCTCAGAGAATCTCTACACGATCAAGGCAAAGTCTGCCTTCCACTTTTCCGGACACGGTAACCTTGGTATCGCTACTGGCGGAAGTCCGTAACTTAGACTCTGACCACGTACCAATGATGGTCGTTGTAAATTATGCCTGACGCATCAACAATTCGGAGCTTGGCCTCTCGCGCTCGTTCCCTCGTGTCAAAGGGCGTGGCATCCTCGATGACGTGTACCCTGGTGAGTTTCAGGAAGCCCACCCAGACTTGCGCAAAAACGCAGTCAGCACTGCCTGGCGGCTCCTAGGACACGCAGAGCGAGGGTTATGAAGGCCACTCGCGGACCGGCAGCCATATGCCCCGTCAGTCTTATACAGCGCTGCATCCCAAAACTACCACGAGCAGCGTAGCTGCGGCCAACCTGGGCTTTGACTGCCCAGGCCTGTTGCAGCCAGAATCCGCCCGTATTTTGTGATGGTTGCTCCTCGGACTGTTTGTGATTAGCGGCTTCACGTGCCGGTGACGTATGTCCGCATTCCGCAAGCGACCTGGCGTGAAATTGAAGCGAGCAGCGCTAGAGATTGAAACGCCTGAGAGCTAATCGCGTCTTCTCCCTGGCTGATGATGGAGGCGGCGCAACTCCCCAGCTTCCCAGTTCCGGAAGTCCAAAGGGGTTGCGTCCCGCCTCCTCCTCTGAGCACAACGCACAAGCAAACAGTACGGTCCTTTTTGTTTGCGTCTCGCCTGTCAATTTTGACAGGTCTGCCGGTTTTGACAGTTGCGGCTTAGGCTTAGGTTCTCTAGCGTGGCGCTGCATAAACCTCAGAGGTGGCTGTAGCTCTTTCAGGCCCCGGGAACTTCTCCTCCGAGGCACCCCAAAGAGGGCTGCAGTCACCCGATTCTCCTCCTCAAAGACATGCTCAGGCAGGACTCATCATCGCTGTACAGACTGACAGTTGCCAAGTTCTTTGCCGACCCTTAGAAACCAGTAAAGGATCATGCAGACCGCTTGGCGGAAGGGGCTTGCACTCAGTGACTGCTCGTCGCGTGGTCCCCTCCATCGTTGCTGCGTCTAAATTCTCTGAACGAGGACGAACATGGGGTTTCTTGCGTGGATTGTAGTGGGGCTAATTGCAGGTTGGCTTGCCGGTCAGGTGATGAAGGGTGGGGGCTACGGAATATTGGTAGACATCGTTCTTGGCATCTTGGGCGGGTTTCTCGGAGGCTGGATCTTTGGCTCGCTGGGAATCTGGCACGGCGGAGGAATGATTGGATCCACCATCGTTGCGTTCATCGGGGCCGTAATTCTCGTTTGGATCACCCGCTTGCTCAAGAAAGCCTGAGGTTGTTGAAGAAAGGTCGACGCCGTGACGCAGCACGTTTCCAAGCCTCGGAGCTTCCAGATGGACCGTGTGCTCTTAAAGCGACTGGCATGGTTGAGTGTGTTGTTGCTCGCGTGGCAGGTCCGCGCGCAAACTACCGGTCCAGCATTCCCGAATCCGGGCAATGCACACATGTCAGCCGACAAGCAACGGGCGCTCGGCCTCCAGGCCGCCGCGCAAGTCTATCAGCAGATGCCGGTCCTGCCTGACAACAGCCCTGAAGCCCAATACATACGGCAACTCGGCCAGAAGCTGGTGGCCACCATCCCGCCGGAATACTCCTGGCCGTTTGAATTCCACGTCGTTGCTCAAAAAGAGATCAACGCTTTTGCACTGCCTGGCGGCCAGATGTTCGTCAACATCGGAACTATTACTGCCGCGGCCAACGAAGCCCAACTCGCCGGCGTGATGGCGCACGAAATGTCGCACGTATACATGCAGCATTCCGCAAAACAAGCACATAAAGAGGAGACCACGGGAATTCTTGCAGGAATCGCCGACACTGCCCTCGGCGCGACGGTGGCAGGAAAGGCGGGAGGAATGGTCGGACAGCTTGGCTAAATGGGAATTCAAATGGGCGCCCAAGGCCTCATGTTGAAATACTCACGCAGCGACGAATCGCAGGCGGACGCGGTGGGCGCCATGATCCACTACAAGGCTGGAAACAACAAGGAGGCGATGGCCGATTTGTTTAAGACTCTCGAATCAGAGGGCGGTAAAAACCCGCCGCAGTGGCTCAGTGATCACCCGAATCCCGGCAATCGCGAGCAGGCTATCAAGACGGAAATTAGGAACTGGTCTGCCCAGAACTACGCCGGCGACAGCTCTGCTTTTCAGAAGGTACGACAGCAGGCGATGGGAGTAAAAAGCTATACTGGAGAGCAAATCGCGAAAGGCTCAAAGTCTGGCGAGTGGGCTGCACTCAATAAGAAGAACGGGGCCACCTTTAATCCTACCGGCGCAATGTCGGTAAACTCAAGCGCATCGGCCCCTGCTCCCAATTCTTTTTCCAACACGGCAGCGGTCTCACTCGAGAGTGTTCTTCCCGCCCAGCGCATGGTTATCGCTGACCTTGGTCCGATAAAAATTGAGCATCCTGGAAACTGGCAGGTCATGATTCCCAAGGAGCAAGGGCACTTCGTCACGATCGCCCCCCCGGCCGGTATTACAGCCAATGGTGTGGGTTATGGTGTGCTCCTCAACGGCTTTACGTCACCCGAGGGTGTGCGCATAGATATCGATGACGTCACCAGTCAGCTCGTGCAGGGCATGCAACAGAATGGTGGGTTGCAACCCGTGGGCAACGCAGAGCCGATTACCATAGGCGGGATTCAATGCCGCGCTGTCTCTTTACAATCTACTTCGCCCTTTCCTGCGGCGAACGGTCAACCACAGAAGGAGCGAGACTGGCTAGTTGTAATCCCGCAGCGCGATGGCTCCGTAATCTTCATGGTCTTTGTAGCGCCGGAGTCGGATTTCGACCGATTCCGGCCAACATACGAAGCGATGCTAAAGAGTGCGCGATTCTAGTGCTTGTTTCTCCCACGCCGTCATGAATTGGCAGCTTCTCAATAAGGCTGTCCTGCACGGATCAATGCTGTGCCTGCCAATCACCTTTGCCTTCTGCACTCCCCAGGAAGCTCATCCGTCACACTGGAGCTATGCGGAACCAGAACACTGGGGAGAGCTCGACCCCGCCTATTCCTCGTGCTCCCTGGGACGTACGCAATCTCCCATTGATGTGAAGAATGCCATTCCCAGTGACCTACCCGCTCTGAAAATCGACTATCAGGGCGTGCCACTGAAAATCATCGACAACGGGCATACGATTCAAGTGA
>Ga0126370_10000361_pt1 | contig 18265 bp, 14 predicted proteins | sample PanSoiMetaPlot_3_FD_92586 | JGI IMG/M metagenome (GOLD analysis project Ga0126370, IMG submission 92586) | Tropical forest soil microbial communities from Panama - MetaG Plot_3 | ecosystem: Environmental > Terrestrial > Soil > Tropical forest > Bulk soil | place: Panama | collected 2016-02-17 | reverse complement strand
TACTGCCACGACAAGTTTCCCCGTATCGCATTGACTTTCCCGGGGTCCGTATTAAGCAGGTGAAGAATGTGCGGATGGATGTAAAGGCGCTGCTCGTCGCCGCCAGCGCGGATCACGTCATCGCAGTCACCGACCAAAAAATCGAAAAAGATGCCCTCGGCGCAATCCTGCTCCGAGGCAATCTCGTGAACCAAAGCGGACAGAACGTAGACATTGCGCAGGTTGTCGCCGCCTATTACGACGCCAATGGAAAGGTAATTTGGGTTTCGAATGGTTACGTGGACCAGGCTTTACTGCCGCAGGTTCCCGTTCCCTTTGGAGTGGATGTTCCCAAGGACATCGCGCCTAAGGTACAGAGTTATCACGTGGTCGTGAACCACTACAGCAGGAACAATGGGTAATTGGAAAACGATCTGCTTGGCAGTATTGTGTGCCGCGATCTCGACAGCTTACGCGGCTGATTTACAAGCACCTGCGCAGGTGACCGCCGGAACAGCGTTCACTATTCCGACCAGCGGCAGCGGCGATCGGACCTTTTATCTGGTCGGACCAAGTTCCGTCGTCAAAAAAAGCGTGAAACTCGGAAGTGAAATAGAAATTGCCGCCGACCAAGTGCACGCGGCCGGCCGGTATGTCGCGGTCTCTTGCGGGTCGGAAGGCTGCTCGAGTGCTTCGTTCTACGTCGTGTCCGGAAGCCCCGCGAAGGTGAGTTTCCTGCTGCATCCCTCACGCGTGCCGGTAACGGCGCACGATGCCATCAATGCGACAGCATTCGTCTTCGACAAGTTTCACAATCCCGTGCTGCGCCCCGTCGAGGTGGATTTTCGCGTTGTGCCCAAAGCTGGTCCGGCATTTACAAAATCGGTGAAAGCGGTTCAAGGTGTGGCCTGGATGAAGATGAGCCCTACGCCGAAAGAAGGACCGGTAAAGATCATCGCAACCATCGGCAGCAACGAAGAACCCCGCATCATTCGACAGGTGGCTTCCGACGCGTGCAACCTGCACATAAAAGCGCGACGCACGGCAAAAGGAGTTGAAGTCGAGACCGACCCGGTAAAGGACTGTCGCAGCAACAGCGTCCCGGACGGGACCGTCGTCTCTTTCACCGCGGTTGACAGCAACGGCAAGAGCACGGTGGACGCGCCAGTTAAGAAAGGAGTGGCGCGAACAGAACTGCCCATCACCGGAAAAGCGATCATCTCGGTTGCTTCCGGAGTGGTGACCGGTAACGAAATCAGGCTATGAAATGGACGCTGGATTTTTGGGGTAACGCGCGCCGCCATGCCATATTGACGGTATCTATTCTCATCGCGATGGTGATCTCGCTTGCCCAGCTGTTTCACGCCTTACCCGCCGATTCCCTTCCCCAGGTCAAGCTCAATGCCGATGGCATCGCGCCACGTCCGATTGAGGAACTTACAGGACACAATGTGACCCGGGCTTATGCCTATGCGTGGCGGGACCTAGCAGCGGCTTCTGAATCGAATCGCGCCGACTTGCTGAACGATTACTTTACCGGATTTGCCAAAGATAACTTGGCCGAGCGTATTGCCGACCAGCGCCGGACGGGTGTTTCCATTCGCTACATCGACCATGGACACAATGTGAAGGCATTCTTTTACTCGCCTGACGGCGGAGAGATGCAATTGCTGGATAATGCGCAATTAGAAATTGCAATTCTCGACGGCGGCAAAGTGGTTCACCAGGAGACCGTCGCTCAAACCTACCTGGTGCTGATGACGCCCGGGGCCGACCGGTGGTACGTGCGCTCGCTCGATCCGGTAAACAAATAGTTGTCAGCTTTCAGGTCTTGGGAAGGAGCGCAGAACTTGACACGTAACCGTCGCAACCTGAATTGCATCCTATGCCGACCACTGCCGACAAGCTTCTTGCCCCATGACGCACAATGATTTCGGAATGAGAGGTTTTAAAGTACCCCTGCTTGCGCTGATCGTGGTGATCAGCTTTTTTCCAGGCGGCTGCAACAAGGGCAGCGTGCGCCAGGCGATCGATAAAACCGTGCCCGAGGGCGTAGGTAACCCCAAACTCGTTGCCGATTACCAGCCTTGGTTCGGCGATCCCGACCACATTAATATCGGCTACAGCACTCAGGATCCTACAGTGATTCGCAAGCAGGTGGAGCAAGCCAAGAATATGGGCATTTATGCTTTCGCCATCGACTGGTATGCCGACCGACAGCCGTTTCTAGATCGCAGCACTGCCGTGGTCGCACAAGTGTCGAGGCAGATGCAGTTTCATTACGCTCTCATGTACGACGAAACTGAGGAAAATAATGGCCACGCGACGGACGACGCGCTCGCCGCAATGGAGCAAGCCTACAAAAACTACATCGGGCCCGAAGCATCCAGCCACGATGCTTACTTGCTCTACCAAGGCCGCCCGGTAGTTTTTGTGTTTCCCAAGCGAGGCGGTACGAACTGGGACCAGGTTCGCCAGATGGTGAACACCTGGGATGCTCCCCCCTGGTTGATCTACAAAGACGATCCCCCCCCGCAATACGCAAAAGACTTCGATGGTGAATATGCGTGGGTGCACCCCAGCCAAAAGTGGATGCCCGACGGCAGCGATTGGGGTAAAGACTATCTGGACCATTTCTATCAGAAGATGAGAAGCAAGTATCCTTCTAAGATCGTAGTGGGCGGGGCCTGGCCGGGATTCAATGACAAGCGTGCCTCGTGGAGCTTGAACCGCCATATGGATGCCCGCTGCGGGAAAACGTTTGATGACACTCTCAGCATGTTTCGCAAGTATTACGACTATTCGCATCCACTTCCCTTCTTATTGATTGCGACCTGGAATGACTACGAAGAAGGCACCGCCATCGAGTCCGGGCTGCCTAAGTGTGGCGGCTATGACCGCCGGGAAAAGTGATTTGGCATAGCTTATGACGACCACTTCATTTGAACGCTCAGTGAACGACCGCCGGTATCTGGCTAGTATGTCAACACTGCTGTTTTCTTCACCCACACAAAGTGGCACTCGAGTCAGCCGATCCACCGCTGCTGACGAGGAGCTGCAGTTTCTATCCGGACTGACTGAGGACGAGCTGCGACAGTATCTCGATCTGGCCGACATGCACCACGTGACCGTCCGCATCGGAGCGATCATTCAGGAAGCTGCACCGGACTTGGGGTATTGCGAAATTCGAGATCGCCTGCGGGCGTCGCTGGAGCGTGAACAGAGCCGGATCCAAAATGCGTTGAGATTTCTGAACGCCATCTGCCAGGAACTGGAAAACGCGGGATGTCCGGTGACCGTAATAAAGTCGTTGGATCATTGGCCGGACCTCGGTGGGGACTTGGATCTTTATTCGAGCGGCGACAAAGATGCGCTCGTCAACGTCTTCACCAGCCGTTTCCAAGCTGAATTGGAACCACAAAGCTGGGGTGATCGTCTGGCTAATAAGTGGAATTTCCGCATTCCAGGTCTTGGTGAATTAGTCGAGTGCCACGTGAAGTGGCTGGGTCAGACGGGCGAGCAGATTCGCTTTGCATCGCGACTTCAGCACCGCCGGGCGGTAGAAGAGATCGGTGGATACAGTTTTTCGATGCCCGCTCCCGAAGAACGCATCGTGGTTGCGACACTGCAGCGGATGTACCGGCATTTTTACATTCGGCTATGCGATATCGTGAACATCACCAGGCTTCTCCGGAATCATGCGATTGATTTTTCTGAGCTGAAGAAAAGCGCCGACTCCGGTTCGCTGTGGCCGGGAGCAGCCACCCTGCTGGTAATCGCCTGCGACTATGCGGCTACGTATGGCGCCGAACCAATTCGCCTGCCGGCCGAAGTGCTCAGTTCGGCCCGCTCCAACGGGAATCGAACCCGGGTTAGCCAGAGATTCCTTCGCATTCCCATGGTCCCCGAAGCGGCGGAGTTGTATACGAAACAAATGCTCGGAATCGGTGCTCGCGGCGACTTGCGAGGGGTGCTTCGTCTCAGCCTGTTGCCTGCGCTGGCGACCGCCGCCTTCGTCGGTTACAAGCTCACCGGCAGCGACAAAGGAATCTGGTGAACCCTTAGTACGGCTCAGACAAGAGTCACGGTACAGAATTTCCCGTATGGCGAAACAGCCACCTTCATCGTACATTTAGAGAGTAACTTCTTGGCGAATGGTAGGGTGGATTGCGCGTCCACTAAAGAACAAACTGGCCAAAGGACACAACTGGGCTTGAAACTCGAGCAGATAGTCAGCTCGAAGTAGCTCACCCGCATGCCCGGATGAGCTAAGCCGCTCCTCCGGGTCAACACATGAAAATTGCACAGGTAGCTCCTTTGTACGAGAGTGTACCGCCTAAGCTTTACGGCGGTACTGAACGAGTGGTGTCAGCCTTAACCGAAGAATTGGTGGCGCAGGGGCACGACGTTACCCTTTACGCCAGCGGAGACTCGGTTACCAAAGCGCGCTTGGTGCCGGGCTCTCGAAGATCACTACGACTGGATGCAGACTGCAAGGATCAATTCGCACACCACCTCCTGATGCTGGATCAGGTGTTTAGGGACCGGGACAACTTTGATCTCATCCATTTTCATATTGACTATCTGCATTACCCGCTAAGTCGACGCTGCGACCTGCACCATGTGACAACGCTGCATGGACGGTTAGATATTCCTGATTTGCAGCCGCTCTATCGTTCCTTCTACGACATGCCGGTAGTCTCTATTTCCCACTCACAACGGACACCTCTCTCTTGGGTGAACTGGCAGGGGACTGTCCATCACGGTCTTCCGCTGAATCAGTTCAAAGTCCACAGAGGCCACGGAAAATACCTGGCGTTCCTTGGCCGGGTGTCGCCGGAAAAGGGTCTGGAGAGAGCGATCGAAACAGCCGAGCGCGCCGGCATGGAACTGAAGATCGCGGCCAAGATCGATCGTGCGGATAAGGAATACTTTGACGCCGTGATCAAGCCCTTGCTCAAGCATCCTCTGATTGAGTTTATCGGCGAGATCGGCCATCCGGAGAAGAACGATTTTCTGGGCAATGCATATGCCCTGTTGTTCCCGATTGGTTGGCCGGAACCCTTCGGTCTGGTCATGATCGAAGCCATGTCCTGCGGTACGCCGGTCATCGCGTATCCTTACGGCTCGGTTCCAGAAGTCGTGGAGCATGGAGTCACCGGATTTGTCGTGCCCGATGTCAACGGTGCGGTAAGAGCTCTGCCGGCGGTCCCTCAATTGAATCGTATCGAGATTCGTCAGCGCTTTGAGGAACGCTTTAGTGCAAACCGCATGACGCGAGAGTATGTACGCATTTACCGAAGGCTGATTAGAGAGGAAGGCGCCGCGCTCACCCTATCAGGGGGAGTATCCGTTGGACGAGGGAACCACCCAACAGTTTTACATAGCGACGAAGTCGGCGCCTCCGGATGATCGTACCCGCGTTCTGGAGTACGGTCACATGTTCGCGGTTTTTTGACCGGTTTGGAAATGTAGAAACTCCGGTCTCGGTGAACAAGGAATTTTCTATCAGGGCACTCGCTTCCTCTCCGAGTTAGCGCTATTTCTCAGCAACTCCCGTCCATTGTTGTTAAGGCGTCAGGCTAACACAGTGGCTGTGGATGTACTCAGCAATACCAGCGGATCTCAGGTCGTCGTTCGTTACCAGAGTTTCTGCTAACCACCCGAGAGTGAAGCGAAAGACTCGGCTCCATCCGCTTTTTTACCATAACCATCTTGACAAGCTGGGGGGTATTCCCGATAGGCCTCATCGGGTCCTGCCCGTTAGAGTTGCCGGGAGAACGATATCGGAGGCTTGCATGAAGAAAGTTCCACCATGGCTGCCGCTCATATGCCTGGCTGCTGTCCTCTGTGCTGCTCAGGACGTGTCGAATAGCGGTGCCGTCGGCCAGAACACGACAAGTCAAAGCGGCAATCCAAACGCCAATCAAACCATCAGTGGCTGCCTCAGCAAATCCGGCGGCAACTACATATTGACGGATGCACAGTCTGGAACCGTTTATACCCTTACGGGTAACACCGACCAGCTCAGCGCGCATATCGGGCATCAAGTCGAGATCACCGGTCAGCCTGGTCAATCTGGTACGGCAAACGCAAATGCGAATCCCGGTTCTGCCTCGTCCGGCTCAGCAGGACAGATCTCTTTCCAGGTAAGCGCCGTCCAGCTCCTATCAGATCACTGTGGCTCAGCCTCGAACGGTCCGGGCGCTTCCAGTGAAGCAGGAGGCGCGGAAGGATCGAAGAATTCGAATGCAGGCTTGAGCGCCAATCGGGCACAGACATCTGCCGTGGCTCCGCCGCCGAATACGGCCGCGACTGCCGACACAAATGCTCGAAACCGCGCTGCGACCCCTTTCCGGAGCGGCTCGAGCACATACACCGAGACGCCAGGCATGACCTCCTCGCCGGCTGCGGCTAACAGTGCGACTGGAACACAGTCTGCGGCTGCGTCGGCTCCATCTCAGGAGAACCCGGGCAGCTCCGCCGGCGCATCGCCAGGCAGTGTTCCGGCGTATGGGCAGCCGGCCACGCCACCTTTCACGAGCGGGGGCACCGACATGGCACAGAATAGAAATGCGCCTAGACCTTCGACCGACCAGAACGAGGCCTCCGGCGCGACCCAGGGCAACCATGCAGGAATTGCCCAAAGCGCCACGGCTTCTGGAAACCAGGGAGCTGCCCGGGAGAGCAAAGCGTCGATGCCCAATACTGGGTCGGACCTGCCGTTGCTGGGATTGCTCGGGTTCGCTTCCACCTTCGCCGGCATCTACCTGCGGAAGTAGACTGGGAGAATGCGGACCACTTAGTCGAGTGAAATCCGGTGCAGATCAACAAGGATACAAATCGATTCTTTCTTTCGAGATGGCGCTTGCCAAAAACGCGCGACCTCTCTTCCCGCAGGGACCTATCTCGCTCCCGCCGTCTAGTCTCGACTTCTTTGTTGGTAGTGGGGGGAGGATTGCTGCTCTTAGCCGCCAGCTCGTATGGCTGGATGATTTTTCGGCAGCATCAGCTTGCGTTCGAATGGCAATCGCAGATGGTAGTGCGGTCCATTTCAACTCAGCCGCCCGCGGCCACCGATCACGGCGGCGTGACTTTGCTATCCATCCCCAAGATTGGCCTGCATGCAGGCATTCTGGACGGCACAGATCGCAAGTCACTGCTGCTCGCTCCTGGACATCTGAAAGATACGGCCTGGCCGGGAGACTCGGGCAATGCAGTCGTTGCCGGACATCGAGATACGTTCTTTCGCCACCTGTATGAACTCAGCGCCGGCGATGAGATTTTCATCCTCAGAGGTGGCCAGCGCTTTCGCTATGTGGTGACAAAGAAGTTGGTGGTTGATCCTGACGACATTGGCTTAATCGAACCGACATCGGACGTTCGGCTCACGCTGATCACGTGCTATCCCACGTACTACATAGGGCCAGCCCCAAGGCGGCTTGTTGTTATCAGCCGGCTTCAACCAGAGTCTCCCGCTGCTAGCGAAAACCAGCACTGATTTCCAGGGTCGCCGCTAGAGCACGGATCAGACGCTTCTACAGGTTCTACTTGATGGCTTTTGCCCGCCAGATCAGTCCAGACTTCTAGCGGACGTGAAACTCTCTTCGGGGAGAGGCGGAACGCTTTATGAAGTTAATGTTTCAGTTCTCGATAGCAGGTGTGTTGGTGCTGGCGATCGCATCTTCCAGCTTCGTCGAAGGCCGCGAAAGCAAAGAAGACCAGAATCGCACTGCGTCCTCCGACACCGAGAAGCGCCTGAATGAAGCCGCCAAAGTGCTCGACGACATCATGAACGTGCCGGACAAAGGTATTCCAGAGGGAATTCTTGCCTCGGCAAAGTGTGTCGCTCTGGTTCCCTCGTTGATCAAGGCTGGATTCATCGTTGGTGGGCGCTACGGCAGAGGAGTGGCTACGTGCCGGAACAAGTCAGGTTGGAGCGGACCGGCTCCGTTCACGATCACAGGAGGGAGTTGGGGACTTCAATTTGGAGGCGAAGAAGTCGACCTGGTCCTTGTTGTGATGAGTGACAAGGGTATGCATGACTTTCTCTCCACCAGGTTCAAGTTGGGGGCCGGGGCGTCGGTAGCCGCAGGGCCGGTAGGACGAGTTACCGAAACGTCCATGGAGGGGAAACCGAAATCAGGGATTCTTTCCTACGCCCGCTCGCGGGGAGTGTTCGCCGGGCTTGATCTGAATGGCGCTGTCATCAAACAGGACTCGGGTGGGATGCGCGACTTATACGGGGCAGTCGTTCCGTTTAAAGCGGTTTTGCTGGGGAAGGTCCCAGCGCCTGAGAAAACCCGGCATTTCCTCGCGACAGTCGAGAAATGGGCGACGCCGGGTGCGCAAGCCAGCACCGCTCAACGCGAACCGATGGCGCGAGCCACTGGCTCGGAACGATAAGTCAGGCGATGCAGAGGACATCAAACCCCGATTACGCTGACCAGTTCCTGAACAGCGGTGGCGCTTCTTTCGAGGGCTGCTTTTTCCTCGGGAAGAAGCTTAATCTCCATAATCTGTTCGATACCGCGGGCACCCAGCTTGCACGGAACTCCGACGAATAGTCCTCTAAGTCCGTACTCGCCTTCCAGGTAAGCGGCACAGGGAAGAATTTTTTTCTTGTCTTTCAGAATGGCTTCGACCATTTCCGCTACAGCAGCCGAAGGAGCGTAATAGGCACTGCCAGTCTTGAGGTACTTCACGATCTCGGCACCGCCGTCGCGGGTGCGCTGCACCAGACGCTTTATGACATCTGCCTCCAATAGTTCGGTGATGGGAATGCCTGCCACGGTCGAGTAGCGTGGCAATGGGACCATGGTATCGCCGTGGCCACCCAGCACGAAGGCAGTGATATTTTCCACGCTGACCTTCAATTCCTGCGCGATAAAAGCGCGAAAGCGGGCCGAATCCAGCACGCCTGCCATGCCAATGACGCGATTGCGCGAAAAGCCACTCAACTTGTAGGCGGCCTGCGCCATCGCGTCCAGGGGATTGGAAACAACGATCAGTATCGAATTCGGGGAATAATGAATTGCCTTTTCGACCACATTGCGCATGATGTCGTGATTAATGTTGAGTAGGTCATCACGGCTCATCCCCGGCTTGCGAGGCACACCGGCGGTAATAACGACGATGTCGGAATTGGCGGTTTCAGCGTAATCCTGCGTGCCGGTAATGGCGGAGTCGCGCTTCTCGATTGGCATGGCCTCCAGCAGGTCGAGACCCTTGCCCTGCGGTACGCCCTCGATAATGTCTATCAACACCACATCCGCCAGTTCTTTCGAGGCGATCCAGTGGGCGGCCGTGGCGCCCACGTTTCCCGAACCCACGATCGACACTTTATTGCGCATATGCGTCCTTTCCAAAACTGACAATTCTAATCCCCCGCAGACACACGGGCGGCAGAGAGGATAAAAACTTCTACGCTATCATCCCCGATGAACGTCGCCCCACTCATGCTTTCAGGGGGCGGCGCTCAAAACCAGGGCGTTCATGTTCTGAATAATGAAATTTGCAAACTCGCTGGTGTGGACCTTCGTCGCCTCCGGCATCAAGCGTTCGAAATCGTAGGTCACCTTCTTCTGGTCGATGGTGCGCTCCATGCCCTGCTCGATGAGGTCGGCGGCTTCGGTCCAGCCCAGAAACCGGAACATCATCACTCCTGAAAGGATTACCGATCCGGGGTTAACCACATCCTTATCCGCGTACTTCGGCGCGGTGCCATGGGTTGCTTCGAAAATGGCATACCCATCGCCGATATTCGCGCCCGGCGCAATCCCCAATCCGCCCACCTGCGCCGCGCACGCATCGGAGATGTAGTCGCCATTCAAATTAGGTGTCGCCAGGACGGAGTATTCATCGGCCCGGGTCACAACCTGCTGGAAGATAGAATCCGCAATGCGGTCATTGATCATCAGCTTGTTCTTCCAGCGGCCATTGCCATGTGTGGCATGGATGGATGTAAGCACCATCTCGACTTCTGCGCAGACCGACTGGCGAAACTCTTCCGTGGCAAATTCCATGCCTGGCTCCACCAGATTCGCGTTCTCCTCGATGCTTATGTGTGGATTGCGCTCGTGATTGTCTAAAATCCAGCTCTCGCGCTCGGTGACGATCTGGTCTCGAAATTCCTGCTTGGCCAATTCGTATCCCCACTTGCGGAAGGCGCCTTCGGTAAATTTCTGGATGTTTCCTTTGTGTACCAGAGTTACGGTTTTTCTTCCATTTTCCAGGGCGAACTGGATGGCCATGCGCACCAGGCGCTTGGTGCCTGTGACCGAGATCGGCTTAATGCCAACGCCGGAATCAGACCGGATCTGTTTTTTTCCGCCCTTCAGCATGTCCCGGTTAAGGAAATCGATCAGCCGGGCAGCCTCGGCAGTTCCCTGTTCCCATTCCACTCCCGCGTAGACGTCTTCGGTGTTTTCCCTGAAGATCACTACGTCCATGCGCTCTGGGTGTTTGACCGGCGAGGGAACCCCGCGGTAATACTTCACCGGGCGGACGCAAGCATACAAGTCCAGAATCTGGCGCAAGGCAACGTTCAGGGAACGGATGCCGCCGCCAACCGGGGTGGTGAGCGGTCCCTTGATGGCAACGCGGAAGTCGCGAATCGCACTTACGGTATCGTCGGGCAGCCAAGTGTCGAACTTGGCTTTCGACTTTTCACCGGCAAACACTTCATACCAGACGACCTGGCGCTTGCCTTCGTATGCCTTCCGAACGGCTGCATCAAAGACACGCACCGATGCCTTCCAGATGTCCCGGCCGGTACCGTCTCCTTCGATGAAAGGAATAATAGGAGTAGCAGGAATGCGATACCGTCCGTTGTCGTATGCGATCCGCTCACCGGCGGGAACCGGCACTTGGTTGTAGGAACTGGCCATCCAACCCACCTCCAATCTATTTTGCAGAGACCTTCATTATAGGGAAAACTTGGCTGAGCCGCCTAAGTGTCTTCGGCAGCGAAAGATTGTAGACTAGTTGGGCGATTCTCCGGTTTGTGATTAGACTTGTATAAGAGGACTTTCCCTGTTCGGTCCTGCCGACGGCGAAGTCAGGAGTTAGAGTATGAAGCTTTTGCCCCAACTAGTTAGGTTCGTGCTGCCTGTTCTGGTCCTGTTCTCCTGCGCAGCTTCGTTTGCCGCCAGCAGTCCCGACCGGACGCAGTTTGGCAGTGACATTCACGTGCAGGCTGGTGAAAAGACGGCCGATGTTACGTGTATCAATTGCTCGGTCTATGTCCGGGGTCAGGTATCGGGCGATGTGACCGCCATTCACGGGAACATAGTGCTGGAGTCGGGGGGCGCCGTGGCGGGTGATATAACTGCGGTTTGGGGGAACATCCGCACCGAGAGCAGGACGCAAAATGCCGGAGACCTTACTGCCGTCGCTGGTTCGGTTCATCGGGATCCACAAAGCACCTCGGCTGGCGACGTTACCGCACTTGAGGGTACCAAGTGGCTGCTGGCCATCATCGTTCCGCCTATCATTTTTGTGGGTGGCGTCATTGCCCTGATAATCTGGCTGGTGCAGAGAAATCGTACCGGCGCACCGGCTCCTGTCTATGTTCAACCCGGCGGTCAACCGAGTACTCGCATATAGACACTTCGCACTTGTTCCAGTGTGTTGTGCAACTCCACTTCAAGATTTTGCGAGAAGCTGCGACGCAAAATTGCCGAGGTAAGTCTCTGAGTGCGCTCGCGCGCATGCCCGCGTCCCGGCAACCATCGGCGGGCCCGGCCTGTCACCAGACGAACCACATGTTCCAGGGTACGCATGAATTCTGCTGCCCGATCCAGAATTGCGGTATCTTCTTTGGCGAGATGACCGGCGGCGGCGCACCGCCACAGGCGATCGCGGAGGTTTCCATCCTTGCGCCTAACTTCGTTGGCGATCAGCAGGTAGGCGGTGACAAAATCAATATCGTAGATACCGCCGGCAGAGCCTTTGAAGTTTACTTCGGAGGAATCTTCCAGCTTTGACCGCATTTCCTGAATTTCCCTTTTAAACTCTTGGCGGGCCGCGAAGCGTGTAAACAAGGTTTTGGTGGCTGCAATCGCTTGGCTGGAAACTTGACGGCATCCCACGATGGGCCGCAGCTTGGTGTAGGTCAATGCTTCCCAAGCCTGGGCTTCTTGCTCAAAATAGGTGTGCAGTTGTTTGGTTGTCACCACCAACTCGCCCTCTGTACCATGGGGCCGCAGGCGCGCATCCACCGGAAAGAGCATGCCTTCCTGCGTGTACGCCGCTAATCCATGCATGATCAATTCAACCGCTCTAGTCAGCGCGCGGCGATCCTGATGTTCGTCGGCCACGAATAACAGGTCGGCATCGGAAAGCAGGTCGAATTCCTTGGTGCCCAACCGTCCGAGTGCAAGTACAGCCAGTCCAGGGGGAGAGCCGGCGATGCTGAAGGCGGCAGCAATCGCGTCCTCCGCTGCTGCCGTGGTCGAGGCAAGCGATTCGTACACATCTCTCCCTTCGATAATGTCGCGGGCACCGGAGGCGAATTCGCGCCGACGATAGTGCTTACGCAGAAGAGAAAGTTTCTCTTCATAAGGAGCGGCGGAAACGACGATATGGGCGAACATCGGATCGGACCCGAAAGAACGATGCCCGAACGTATCGGCGAATAGCTGCCCAGTATCGCTGCTGGCGCCTTCTCGGGGGAAATCCGCTAAAACGACGATCTCCTCGACATGGCGCACGAGCACGTCAGTCAGGTAGTCGCTCGTTGCAAACAATGCGACCGCACGGGACAAGCTTTCTGCCTGGCGAAGAAGAATCCCGTACCTTTCTGAGGTGGTGAATGCGGCGCTGAGAAAACGTAACAGGTTCTTGCGGGTTTCAGCATCGAAATCGCCGCGTTGCGTGAGCTGGTAGATAGCCGGCGCATCGGCGGCAAGCTGTCGCAGCATGTTCTGATCGGAACGCTGCGGTGTCTCAGCATCTGCACAGGATCGCAGCCGAAATTCTCCATCCACAGCCACACCCTGGGCACCGCTCTGCTCCTGATAGACGATGCGGCTGTAAATCTCAGCCACCGCCGCCATCCGCGACTGAATGGCAGACACAATATCGTCCAATCGTTCCCCTGCAGGTAAATAACCGACAACCGCCCGCTGGAGAATAGTCAACTCGCGCCCGTCTTCGGGCAAGCGATGCGTTTGTTGGCCTTGCCGCAGCTGCAGGCAATGCTCCACACGTCTCAGGAACTCGTGCGCGGTGCTGAGATCGTGGAATTCTTTCCCGCTGAGGTGCTGCTTATCGTAAAGCTTATGCAGAGCGAACAGAGTTCCACTCGAGCGCAGCCACGCTTCTGCTCCCCCATAAACGCGCTGCAGACACTGGACAAGAAACTCGATATCGCGGATCCCGCCGCGATCAATTTTTACGTCAACGCTGGCCCTGAGGTGGGTTCGACTCGCCAGACGCCGTCTTGAGTGCATTTTTTCCCGGGAGACCAATGCAGTTTTGATGGCTGAAAAATTTACTTGCTGGCTGTACACATGCGGTTGCACGCCACGAACAAATTCCCGTGCCAAACTGGTGTCTCCCGCGCAGTAACGGGCTTTGATCAAGGCCTGGCGTTCCCAGTCCTGGGCCAATTGGGAGTAATAATGGAGACAACGACTTAGGCTGACGGCCAGCTCACCCTCATTGCCTTGCGGCCGAAGGCGAAGGTCGATGCGGAACACCGGTCCTTCTCGAGTTGCACGGCCCAGCAAGTCAGTGACTTTCTGAGCTAGGCGGATGAAATATTCGTGCGTGGAAATCGCATGCTCTGGACCGGGCCCGCCATCGCCGTAGAGGTACAGCACATCAATATCGGAGTTGTAGTTCAGTTCGTTTCCCCCGAGTTTGCCGAGAGCAAGGATCGCAAACGGTGTATTGACCGGGCGGGCGGCACCCTCGACCACCGGAGTACCTGTAAAACGTTGCTGTAGCTCGCTCTCGGACACACGCAGCGCGTCGGCAATCAAGACATCCGACAGAGACGAGATCTCCGCCGTGGTTTCCGCCAGGGAGGCAATCCTCAGCACATCGCGCAACATGATGCGGACATATTGCCTGCGCTTAAAACACGCAAGCACCATAGAAACGTCGTTTTCAGACGAACGGGAACGGAAGCGGGCTAAGGCTTCGTGAAATTCTTCACGAGAAAAGCTGCGCTCTAGGCTCTTCTCGCGCACAAAGGAAGTCAACAGGTCGGGATTTTGCAGGAGAGTTTCACCGAGATACCGGCTGTGCCCGAAAACAGCAATGGAATAGTGAGCGAGAACATGATGGCGTTCGATCAACCCGGTCACCTCTGCGCCGGATTCCGTTAGCAGGCGATCGAACAAGAGGATGGCCGAGTCGGGATCCGGCGCCTCGGCCACAAGCGCCGGCAAAGCGCTAGCAAGACCGGGAGAAAGACGCGCCAGGGCATGAGCGAGATGAATTCGGGAGCGCTCCGAATCAGCGAACGGAACCAGCTTCAGCGCCCGAGCGACATCCGGCGCGGGCCGGGAACCGGTTGGCACAGAAGGCAATGACAAAGTGATTTGCCCAGAAAGTCAGGATAGCACGGACATGGTGTCGGGAACTTTGCCGAGATGCTGAGCCGTCGAGGACACGGTCTCGCTCATTCATCGAAGTCAAGTGGCAAGCTCGAGGCAGCCATTCACGACTGAGTTCGTTTAGCTCCAGCCTCAGGCGCGGCCGGAACTGTCTCCGGCCGGGTCGCCGCCACCGAGGATGCGGCAGACTCAATGGCGCCGACGATAATGCTGGCCAGCGGCTGCACCGATTTTTCTCGGCTCAGACATGGAAGATGCCGATGCCGCCCCGACTGCGTTGGCGAGATAACCATCCCGGAAGCCTTACGGCGCGCTTCCTGAAAGAAGCCCTGTCGCGAAACCACCTGCGCTCAACTACTCGCCTGCGTTCCTGTAGCCGAAGTATTTCCTGACTCCAATCACCGTATAGCGGCCCCAAGGCCCGTTCGGACCGAGATCAGCGGGGCCGAGGAAGCGATCGCGTGATCCAAAACGTTGAAAAAGAAAGTGCTGGGTAACGCGTGCCTCGAACCCATGCCCGATTTCGATGCCTGCGCCCCAACTCCGCTCCCAGCCGATGCCGGCTATCGACCATGTGTACAAGGTCTGCGGGAGATTTTTTCCGAAGACAAACGTCGGGTCGCCAAAGAAAAGAAGCCGTTTCAGCGGGGTGCGTGCAAACGGCCGCACCTCAACGTGCCCCCAGATCAGGTAACGGGCAAAAGCGTTGCAGGGTGCGTTGACGCCTCCAAACTGCAGCGCACCGGCGTTCGCCGCGCACAGGTTCGGATCAGGCTCGTTGTGAGGCGGAGCGACGTCAAATTGCGCGTATCCCCAGATAAAGTTCTTGGGAATAAACAGTCGGTTCGACTCGCTCTGTGCGAGCGTAGACCACGTCACCATACAAAACAGCGCGGCGGCAAACCACTTCATAGGCCCTCCCATCAAATTCACACAGTGGCTCGTCCCCACCTTTGCATTTCTTGCGAAGGCGGGCGCGAGGCGCGCCATGTGCCTTAAATCAAAGGAAGGCGAATTGTAGCCGTGGGCGGAGGATTGGGGAAGGAACAATGTTTAAAACAATTTGAAAGGAGCGGCCTTCGGCGATCTCCGCTGAGTTTGTTTTGGAACTGTGACACTTACTTTGAGAAATGCTTGTTCCCTTCCTAAACACGTACGCTTCAGTTTGGGCTCTGTCGATGGTCTGGTCGAGAGGAGCGACCAGCTGAGCCAGAGTCTCTCCCCGATGACGAGCCAGCATGGACAGGGTCTTATGTCCATCATCGTACGAATCGCGACATTGTTATTGTCGGTGGTTCGGTCTTCAACTGGTGCGGCATCTTGAGAAGAACCTGTTGCCGGTGCGGCTTTGGGGAGGAACCGAGGTGTCGGAGTTTTGCCCATCGCACACGTCCTTCGGTGGGAGGCCACTTACGCGCGGTTAGTGATAAGAGGGATTCGGCGGCAGGGATGTGTTTCACTACGACCCAACACTATTTTCCCCGCGTTTTGTGGAGTGCTGCATCTACTTTGCACGCCCGAGCTCGACGACGTATGGCAAAGTTGCGAGTACTCCAGGACCGGTGGCGCTCGCGAGGATACGTCCCCATAATTTGCTATCACGTAGTTGCAGTTTCAGCGATAATGACGTTGCGTGATTGCGAATTGCATCCGCTGATTCGATCGTTCCTAATGACTTTCCTACTAAAGCGCTGCCTTGCAAACGTAAGTTTGTGATCTGTAGGGGACGCCCTTTGTCCCCTAAGTAGACAGTGGCGCTACCGCTCGGAGCGATTTCCAAAGAGACTGTCATTTCTATTCCCCCGCCCCGAAGTTTGCCGCTCCATTTGCCGCTGTAGACGGTTTCGCCTAGAAAATCGACCATGGGCAATGCGACCGAAGTATTCGGACTGGTCCAATTCGGCACGATTGCCCCGGCCATCTGATCAACCAGTCCCTGGATAAAATCTCCGTTGTCGGAACGATTCGCTAGCGCCACGCATGCAAGGTTCTCATGGGGAACCATATACATCATTGTGCTGACACCAGGCTGTCCGCCATCCTTAACGATCACTGGCAAGCCGGATTTTGTTTGTCCTCGGAACCATCCGAATGTCGTAGCTCCAGACGGTCCTTGGAATACAGGCTTGTGAAGCTCGTCAATAAGATGGTCGGGTAGTATTGGCACTTGGTCTGGTAGACGGTTCTTCAAGTTGAACATCACAAATCTAGTAAGGTCGTGAACACTGGCGTAAAGCTCTCCCGATGGCGGCGTCGCTGTGAAATATTCCGGGATAGGGCGTTCCAATTCGTCGTACAACACCGCTCCGTTCCGAAGACGGGTTTTATCGGTATCGAAAAAGCTATCGTGCAGCCCTAAAGGCCTAAGGACCTGACGCGTCAGCAGCGCTCCGAAGTCCAACCCACTTACACTCGAGGCAATCGCACCCAGTGCCGCGAATCCGATGTTACTGTATTCGTACACTTCGTTTGGCAAGTAGGCGAGAATCCCATAATTCTCTAGCAAGGCAGCCGACGACTGTCGATCGCCCGTGCTGGGAAACATTTCGAACATCGAAGGCAACCCTGCGGCATGGGCCCCTAGTAGTCGGATAGTCGCACCTTCGGCGTTTCCTTTCAGGCCGGACCTAGAGCCGAGATACTTGTTGGCCGAATCGTTCAAAGAAACCTTTCCTGCCGCCACGAGCGTCATTAATGTGGTCGTTGTAAACGGCTTGGTGATGGATGCGAGACAGAAAGGCGTGTGCTCGCTGACCCTGGTTCCCACTCCGCGGTTGGCCCAGCCAAAACCTTCTTGCCAAACAATTCGCCCATGATGCGCCACAGCCACGGCAACCCCAGTCGCTTTGTGCGACCCAATGGCTGTGAGGATTGCTTCGCGAATGGCGCGAAAGTCATAGCTATCAGAGGGGCTGCGGAATGACGAAGGGCTCTGCCTGCGGGTTGCTATCCCGAAGGAACCGAGTGACACCGCTTTCAAGAATGCGCGCCGAGTCGAGCCACTATTCCTCAGATCGTCTTCAGTTCTTCGACCATCAGCAGTCACTTTTCCCTCCCAGATTCTCTGGGAACAGCCAATATACTGGAATGATCCCAATAACTCGATTGTGCGAATAAAGAGCCAGGTCAGTCGTGGTCGTTGGGACGGCGATGTGGCAAAAGCACACACGGCGTATCAGGATTTCGTGACTGTCTGGAAAGAGCCCGACCCCATCCTGAAAGCCAGAGCCGAGTATGGGAAATGTCAGTGAGAACTGAAGCCGCGCTTCTGGTCTATTGAAATCCTGGATCCTACCTGCCGTGGTGGCCAGTTCGTGAAACAGCCTTAGGACCACTCTCTTGGGCTTTGACTACCAAAAGATGGATCCAGTAGCTGGATACTACGCCGCGGGTGTTGAAAAACTCGTTTCTGCCTCAAATAGCCGAAATTTGGGGATAGAAAAATTCCACCCGGTGGAGAAAATTGATGGTTAGGGTGTCCTGCCTCAGCTGAAAATGGAGAACAGCGTTCGTCCGTTAAGATAACGGAGCGAACGTATGAGGAAGGAACGGAAGCATTTCAACCCAGAAGAAAAAGTAGCCATCCTGAGGCGGCATCTTTTGGACAATGTGCCCGTGTCGGAGCTGTGTGAAGAGCTGGGTCTGCGCCCAACAGTGTTCTACCGCTGGCAGAAGGAACTGTTCGAGAACGGAGCCGCCGCTTTTCAGTCTCAGGAGCG
>Ga0126370_10000359_pt1 | contig 18274 bp, 23 predicted proteins | sample PanSoiMetaPlot_3_FD_92586 | JGI IMG/M metagenome (GOLD analysis project Ga0126370, IMG submission 92586) | Tropical forest soil microbial communities from Panama - MetaG Plot_3 | ecosystem: Environmental > Terrestrial > Soil > Tropical forest > Bulk soil | place: Panama | collected 2016-02-17 | reverse complement strand
TTGCCGGAGCGCGCGATGATCTTGCCTTCATGCTCGACGACGGCTCCGACAGGAACCTCGTCCGCCGCCGCGGCGCAGCGGGCTTCCTCGAGAGCTTCTTGCATGAAGCGGATATCGGATTCAGTCACGTAGTGAGGATAACATGCGGCTGACGGCAAAACGGTGGTGGGGCGGTTTGGATTTTTTGTTTCCTGACACAACAAGTCAAAAATCCAAACTGACACTACACTGCAAAGCAGATTGCTTGACAATTCCGCTTTGGCGAAACAAACTACACGCATGCGGGAACTTCTCGAGCGATTATTCCAAGTTGATTTTATCAAAGGCCTTGTCGTCACTTTCCGGATGCAGAATCCGAAGGAAATTGTGACCGAGCAATATCCCCTCGAGCGGCCCATGGTCGCCGAGCGGTACCGCGGCGCGCCTCGTTTGAACAACAATCCAGAAACGGGCGAAACGCTTTGTATTGGCTGCAATCTGTGCGCCTTGGCGTGCCCGGAGAACCTCATCGTCGTCGGATGGTTGAGGGATGATGCTACTCGCAGAAAAGTACTCACGAACTTCACCTACGACACTTCGCGCTGCATGTTTTGCGGGTTGTGTGAAGACGCTTGCCCCACAGATGCTTTGGAATTGACGCAGGATTTCGAAATGGCTTATTACACTCGTGAAGGAGCCATCTGGGACCGCCACCGCTTGGAGCAGGGCCCCACACCCGCACGTTATACCCGTTAAAAGATATTGCATGGAACTTCGCAAAGATCCCATCACTCAAAGCTGGGTCATCCTGGGACAAAGAGAAGTCGTTGCGGAGGCTCCGGAGCAGTGTCCCCTCGAACCCTCGAAAATTGAGAACGTTTCCTCCATTTTGACTTGGCCCGCATCCGGGCCATGGCAAATCCGAGTGATTCCGCACCCCGAGCCGCTCTATCACGTTGAGGGCGACCCGGGGCGGCTGGCCGAGGGCATGTACGACAAAATGGGCGCGCTCGGCGCCCACGAACTTGTCGTCGAAACTCCCCAGCACGACCGCCGATTGTCTCAGTTCAGCGACGAAGAGCTTGAGGGCGTGCTCTGGGTTTGGGCCTCTCGTATTGCTGACCTAAAGAAGGATGCGCGCTTCAAGTACATCAGCGTCTTCAAGAATCAGGGCCAGCTTGCCGGAGAAGAGTGGTCTCACGCGCACTCGCAGGTAACGGCAACCATTTTTGTGCCGCGTCGCATTAAGTATGAGCTGAGTTCGGCGCACGAATGGTTCAAGGACAAAGAGCGCTGCATTTTTTGCGACATGGTGCGTCAGGAGGAAAAGCAGGGGAAGCGCATCGTGGACGTGCAAGGGGATTATTATTCATTGTGCCCCTACGCGTCGCGCGTGCCCTACGAAACCTGGCTGCTCCATCGGCGCCACAACCATACGTTTGAACAACCGCGGCCCGGTTCAAATCGCCGTCAATTAGCCGCCCTTCTGGGAAGAACCTTGCGCCGTTTGGAAAAAGTCGCCCCGGCGTATCACTTGGTGCTCCATACCTCGCCCAGCACGATGAACAAAAAAGGGGAAATGGCGGGATATTGGAAGACTTTAGCCGATGATTACCATTGGCACATCGAAATTCTTCCGATTCTTGAAAAACGCAGCAAGTCCTATAGCATTAAGGAAGTCTACTTCAATGCCGAACTGCCCGAGCAGGCGGCGGCTAACTTGAGGTCGCTGGATCCGAATTCATGACGCAGTGCAGGGCCAGGCCGAGCGAAACAGGTGGCATCCTCCTCAAGCTGATCGTTTTGCTCTTCCTTGTGACTTTCTCCTTGGGCCTCTTCTTTGTGCGCCATCCGATCTTCCGTTTCGCCGCGGAATCTTGGGTCATCGAAGATCCCCTCGAGAAAGCCGACGTTCTCATCGTTTTGAGCGACGATAATTTTTATGCCGACCGCGCTACCCGCGCGGCCGAGTTATTCAGGGAAGGGAAGGCTCCTCTGGTCGTCGCCAGCGGGCGAAGACTCCGCCCCAGCGCTGGAGTCGCAGAGCTCATGGAGCACGATTTGATCGAGCGTGGCGTGCCCAAAGACAAGATTCTCCGTTTTGCACAGGAGGGCGACAGCACCTACGATGCGGCAGCAGCCCTCGCAAAGCTTGCTAAAACGAAAAAATGGCGCAAGGCCATTGTAGTTACGTCGAATTACGATACGCGGCGCGCGCGCTACATCTTCCGCCACGTTTTTCCACAGGGCATAGAGATACTCATGGCCAGCGCACGCGACGGCGATTTCGACCCCGAGAACTGGTGGGAAAAACCAAAATCGACCGACCTTTTTATCCACGAAATCGCTGGTATGATGGTAACGATTTGGGAACTCCGGTCTGTTACCGAGTCACCAACCACGCAACGAATAGTAGGGTTGAGAGGACTAAACCCACCATCCTTTGTGTAGTTATTCGGCAAACACACTACATTTACTATCTGCCTTTCTTGTTTACAGCTCCTAAGTACTGTATTATGTTGACTCTTCTGAGTCGCGGCTTCCCAACCAGCCCTGCGATATGCGGCTTCGAAAATTTCATTTTCGATGTCGAGGTGTCCGATGTGGAAAAAAGAAGATGCACGATCTCAAGGAGTTGAGAATTCCTCAGCCGCTTCCGCGTTTGGAAAGCCGCAGAGTCTGGATTCCTCAAATTCTTTTTCAGATTCCTCCCGCTCCTCAGCCAGCATTGGCCAGGGAATTCGAATCAAGGGCGAAGTCACCGGAACCGAAGATCTCTTCGTGGACGGTTTCGTCGAAGGAAAACTGAATCTTGCCGCCGACTGCTCTTTGACAATTGGGCCGAATGGAAACATCAAGGCCGATCTGGTTGCCCGCGAAATTATTGTGCGTGGAAAAGTCGAAGGACGAGTCATCGCACGAGACAAATTGCAGATCGGAAGCACCGGAGAGATTAATGGCGAAGTGCAGACCGGTCGCCTTGCCATCGAAGACGGCGCGACCCTGCGCGGCAAGGTCGAAGCAGGCCGGATGGAAGTGAGCAAGGCTGCCGCCGCGGCCGCAACTTCAACAGCCAGCAAGCCTTCGTCTCAACCCACTGCCTTGGGTTCGGGAACGGCGGCTGACTGATGAGTTTCCTCCACAAACTCGGGATCGGAGTTGGCGCGCAAGGCTCGCGACCAGCCCGCCACGAAGTTACCGGACCGATTCACCTTACTTCTCCTCGCTCGCGAACTACCGGTGCGCCGCCCGCGCAAGCAGGCTCGCCTCGCGCGCCGGTGCAAGAGGAATCGAATCGCCTCTCCAATGGCCTAAAGGAACTCCTCTGGAATTTGGATGGCTTGGAGCGCGGTACGCTTCTGGATCTGGGCCCTGCTTGGCAAACGACTTTGAGTTTCTTCATTGAGCGTGGCTTCCGCGTATCCTCCGAGGACATTCTCCGCTCGTGGAAAAACTTTCTGAACGAAGAAGAAGCGCGCTTGAAACAGGATTTCGCCGCCGGCGAAACCCTCGAAATGACTCCCAGCGCTAGGGCCGCACGCTTTATGAAAGAAAATTTGCAATACTCGCGCAGCTCGTTCGATGCCGTGCTTCTCTGGGATCTTTTGGACTATCTCGAGCAGGCTTTAGTCAAGCAGGTCGTCGCTAGCCTGACCGAATTGCTGCGTCCCGGGGGCGTGGTCTTCGCGATGTTCCACAGCAAGAAGCCGGAAGGTTTCCAGCGCTATCGCGTCGTGGATTCGAGTACGCTCCAAATGGTTCCCACCGCCGTCATTTGTCCGCCGCAGCGCGTTTATCAGAACAGGGAAATTCAGGATCTCTTCGGCCGTTACCGCACCATGAAATCCTTTATCGGCCGCGATCAGTTGCGCGAAACTCTCTTTATAAAATAACCCGCCCCTTTTTAGCCATTTGCAAAAACCACGCGAATTTACCGGTTCGCTAAATTTTCTCTTGCACCCAACGATTTCAGGGAGTACAAGCAAGCCGTGAGCTCATCGAGCTCCGGAGGGTTTATGACTCCACCGGGCTTAGAGCTGCACCAAAACTGAGCGCACCACTTTTGCGGTGCGAGTCGTTTGAAAACGCGTGTTGTATGCGTGCTTTCAAAACGACACAGTAATTAGCAACGAGGGGAGCCGCCTGGCTCCCCTCCTTGTTTTCGGATTCGAATTTCTGGCTAGTGCTTCGACAAAGTCGTGACGGCAAAAAGGCACACTTTTGCACGCAGCAGGGAAAAAAGTGCGATCGAAGTCAAACAGCAACAATGTCAGTGAGCTTGTGGGCGAACTCTAGTTGCCGGCCTTGAGCTGTTCGAGCCATCGGATTGCGTCTCGCTGGTTGGCAATAATCTGCGCCTGCCAGACGAGGGCAATGGACATTGCGCTCATAATCATCAGGCAAAGAATCAAGGCGACGCCGAGGTGCGACTCGCGAATCTCGCTGCGAAAAACCCGACGAATCCATTCCATGGTTGGAGTTCTCCTAGTACTGTTCCCTGCGAGTCGACGGGGACTCGTCGCCTGAAACACAATTCCCAGCAATCGCCGCGCCACGCGCTATGCTTCTCTTACTCTCCTTCATCGCATAGAAAACAAGCCATTTGTTGGCAAACCAGGGGTCTGTTCATTTCAGCGCTCAAAAAGGTCCTATGCACATTTAGTCCTGAATTGTGCATTTCTTTTGCGCGCCCTTAGGATTTCGTAACGACGCTCCCAAGCACCTGCTCCCAAACCTCCCCCGTCCGCAACGGAATCTCCTGAACCCGGGCGCGCGTCCCGCCTCGTTTGCCGCTAAGGGACGATTCGGAGTCACCTCCCTCCAGGGTGCTGTCCGTAAGCAGAATCTTCTTGTCGCAGGAAGGGAAGAGCCTTGGCGCCAGCTCAGCCGTCGCCATAGCTACCGACTGGGCATGGCGCCGGAGCGCCCGGTCATAAAGCCTGCCGAGCGCGCTAATGCATCGCTGGAGGCTGGCACCAATGGCGGCCGACCACAACACGCCGTGCTGGCGAAATTCGATCCTGTGCTGACGCCCTGCAGCGACGAATTGCTGAATCTGCGCGTCCGATGCGCCCGCAAAGAAGAACAACTCGTCAAAATCCCGCTGCCGCACGAGTTCGGCCTCCCGCGCCGGCAGGCCTGTGTTTTGCGCAAGTTCCCGCAGCGAAAGCGAGCGCAGGGTCACTATCGGGACGCCTGTCTCTTCAGAAAGCGATTCCAGTGCGTCTGCCGCGGCTGGCAGCGCCTCCGCGGACGGTACGCAAGTAAACCGGCCCAGCCGCAGTGTCGAAGCCTTGCCCGACCGCGAACCCACTGCGTCCGGGCGTAAATGAAAGTAGCCCTCCGGCAGATAGACGCCGCATCCGTCTTCGGCAATGAACGGATGGGTGTGACCGAGTTTCCGGCGTGGCTCGTCGAATTGCAGGCGTGAGCGGCCGGTCAGCCAAACTGCAGGGATCCCTTCGTGATCCAGCGTTGCCGTAAACTCATCAAAGCCGGCGACGCTTCTTCCGCGCTCCGGAATCAGGGGATCAACCGCTATGTAAAGAACGCTGGACGTCTGGCGCAAACCAATCTCCAAACCGAAACAGTCATTCTAGCGAAATTGGCTATCCCTACGCCCAAAGAACAAAAAAAGGCGGGCAGAAATCTCTGCCCGCCTGTCGCACACCCGGCTCAGCAGCCAGGGTTCTCTCTTTGGTTAGTTACCAGACTTTGTTGCGGCTGCGGTAGCCTGCTGATTGGCCTTCGGCACGCTGACATAGCCGCTGATGGTGTCTTTCCCGATCTTGTTGATCACGATTTCTTCGGGAATGTGAGTGCCGGTCATATAGAAGAAGATGGGTTCATTGGCCGCCCGGTTCTTCTTCTCGAAGCGCTTGTCTTCCACAACCATCGCCAGGTTGAATTGATTGCGCTTCTCGTTTACGCCCTTCAGTTCAACGGTAACATTCGCGACCTTCTGGGGGCGGTTCTTGCCGGTGATGGTGAACTCGGTGTAATCGCGCTCACCCAGGCGGCGGAGCTGGTCAATTTCATCATGGTTCCGGGCGATCAGGGTGCCCATCTCGCTCTTGGCCATCTTCAGGTCTTCTTTGGTCGTGTCCAGGTCGGTGCGCACGCCCACAACCTTCGTGTCTACCGTCTTCACGTCATCGCTGGACGCCTTCGTCGCCAATTCCGAGTGCACGGAGGTGTCGAGCGCGGTCACCTTCTGAACCGTCTCGTCGTTCGCCTTCGCCGCTTCCGCACGGGCCTTCTTCAGTTGGCCCTGCGTAATTTTCAGCTTGTCGGTTACGACCTTCAAATCGCCTTGGAGATCGGTATTCGCCTTCTCATCCTGCGCCAGGCGGTCCTTCATAGACGACATGTCCTGCTGAATCGACGTCTGGGTCGACTTCAATTGGTTCGCCACGTTCTGCTGGGTGCTGTCCAGCTTGGACGACGCGCTCCAGCCAAAGGCCAATCCACCCAATGCGACTACCCCGAGAACCACAATCGCGGGAAGCTGCCAGGAAGGTGTACCCTTGTCGACGATCAGATCTTCTGACATAAGTTTAATTTCTCTCCTCGCCCTTTCGGGCCTTTGCCGGGTTTACCGGCCTGTCAACCGGGTCATGCATGCATCCCACCAAAGGTAGGAAGCCCCTAATGGCGGTAACTCATAGAAGGGAAGCCGGTTGTTGACAGTGCTGGAAGGGGGTCCAGTACTAGACCTGGCCAAGATTACGTGAGATTCCGCCAAACAGCGCATTTTTTGCGTCCCAGAACCAAAGTAACATCAGGTACCATGCTGCTGGTTTCTGGCGAAGACCGATAATCAGCTGGCCTGCCCTTGCGCAACCGGTAGGGGCGTCGTCTTGGGTGGGGAATGAAGCGAAGTCGAGTGCTCTCAACGCTACTTTGCGTCTTTTCGATAGCACTCATGTCGCTTTCCACCCTTGAGAATCCCCTCCGCGCCCGCGCGCCTCAACAGCAAGTTGAAACTCCCATGGCCACCGAAGAGCGCCTGGAGTCCCCCGGCTGGTGGCCCACCAAGCAATCCGCCTCTTTGAATGATTTCGTTGGAACCAGGGAATGCGCTCGATGCCACCCTAAAATTGCTGCGACACAAACCGAAACGCCCATGGCGCGCGCTGCCAGTCTGGCTGCGGACTCGACAGCACTTCCTGAACAAGAAAGCGTCTTACGCTCGGCTGGTCGTTTCAGTTATACGATCTCCAAAGACCAAGCGGCGAGAACCTACATCGTAAGCGACGGCTCGAATTCCATTTCTGCAACCCTCGGCTGGGCCTTTGGATTAGGGAACAAGGGCCAGACTTTCGTTTATCAGAGCAATAGCGCGTTCTACGAGAGCCGCATGAGTTTCTTCAAGAGTTTGCAAAGCTTGGATGTGACCCCCGGCCACTTGCCCGCGCAACCGCCAACCCTGGATATGGCAATGGGCCGGCGCATTGATCCGGATACTTTGCGCCGTTGCTTTGGCTGTCACACCACTGCTTCCACCACGAGAGCTGGATTCAATCCGTCTCGCCTCGTCCTTGGCGTGGATTGCGAAGCTTGCCACGGTCCCGGCGCCAAACATGCGGAGCTCATGGACGAGGAAAAGAATGCCGAAGGCCGCCAAGCGATTTTCGACCCAGCGAGTTTAGGGCCTGTCGCGCAAGTCGATTTTTGCGGCGCCTGCCACCGCACCTGGTTCGAAGTTCGTGAAACGAAAATCACGGGCGTGGAGAACGTGCGCTTTCAGCCTTATCGCCTCGAGAGCAGCCGTTGCTGGGGCGAAGGGGACGCGCGCCTCACTTGCACCGCTTGCCACGACCCGCACCAATCCCTCAACCATGATCCCGCCGCGTATGACCAGAAGTGCCTCGCGTGCCACGCCTCGTCGCGCTCGCAAAAGCCCTCGCCCGGCCACTCCGGTAAAGCCTGCCCCACTGCGTCGAAGAATTGCGTCACCTGCCACATGCCGCGAGTGGAGTTCCCAGACATGCATGCCCCTTTCACCGACCACCGCATTCGCATCGTCCATGCTAACTCACCGTATCCTGGCTAGCCGGACAGTAGAGAAAATGGAAAAGGGAAAATTGAACATGGGAAGAGCCCCAACCCCGGCAGTTTTGTGAAGAGTGTGAAAAACAAATCAGTGAACTCGAAGTCTACGGGGCTGCTCCCCAGCCTGACCTCACTGTTGAGCGCCGTGCAACCTGAACTCTTCGCAATTCTCCTCGCTGAGGACGGATCCTCTTTCCTCTGCCGCTCTCCTTTCGTGCTATCCTCTCGCCCACATACCGTGGAACGAATCACCGAGGATCGTTCCCCGCGAGGAGCCAACCGATGCGTCCCATTTTAGTTGCCAGCCTGGTTCTTACATTCCTTTCTCTCTCATCGGCCCGCGCGCAGGAACCAGTCCCAGACTCAGCCTGCGGCCCTTCCTCCGAAAAGTTCAAAACGGATACCGATAAGAAGTCCCATCCCCAGCCCCAGGTCGTCTCCGATAAGGCTGTTCTCGTTGTCGTTCGCCCCACCATGTTGGGAAACAAGGTTCAGACCAAGTTCGCCGTGGACGGCAAATGGGTTGGCATCAACCGTGGCGATAACTATTTCATCGTCACCGTGGACCCTGGCCCCCGTCAGTTCTGTTCGCAGGCGGAGAACAAAGCCAAGACCAGCCTCACCGTCGAAGCCGGGAAGATTTACTTCATACAACAGCACGTACACATGGGATTCATGAAAGCCGAAAACTCCCTCGAAGTTCTTTGAAGAATCCAAGGGCCGCGAGGCACTCGCCAAGTGCCATCTCTCCACGTTCACCGCGAAGTAGCCCTCTGCGCGCTAAACGCGCGCGGTCGCAAGGCAGCAGCTTACTTCTGCCCTTCGATGATTTGTGCGCGGACGAGTTTATCGAGAAGAGGGAATTCGTGGTCGAGATAGGCCTTGCCTTCCTCGAAGAGCTTCCCTTGATGTCCCGCGCGCATGCCGCCGCCGGAAGTTTCGCCGTAGCCTGCGTACAGCTTGTCGATGACGCTCATGCCTTCCGCAACTTTGCCAAATGGGGCGAAGCCCATCGCGTCGAGGCGTGATTGGTCGCCCGTGTTGATATAAATCTGCGTTGTACGAGTGTCTGGACCGGTCATAGCAAACGCGAACGTGCCTCGCACGTTGCTGTCCTTCACAGGATCATCAAGGAAGCGCTCAATCTGCCAAATCTTCGCAATCGTGGGATCGCCGGCAATGCCGAATTGCGCGAATCGCCCGGAAATCACGCGGAAGAACCGCGAATCATCGTAGAAGCCCACTTGGACGAGATGGTAGAAGCGGTCGGCACCGCGGGGCGCGAGGGCGCGAGTCACGTCGAGCAGGATGACGCCCTTGGTGGTTTCCATGCGTACGCGGTAGATACCAGGCGCAGGTTGCGACCACAGCGAGTCGTGCGGATCCTGGAGGGCACGAGAACGCGCCTCGGGAGCAGGCGCCTGCGAAGCCGCGGCAAGCAGCGTCGTCAGCCCAAGGATAACCGATAACCCGAGTTTCGTCGTTAGCTTCACCCGACCGTTAATTGGGAACAAGCCGCACTTGAGTGGTCTCCGTCTCAAGGTAGTAATGATCCTGTATTCGCTGCGCGGGTACATTCTCGTCCATTGGTGTGGGGTCGTGAAAGAACCTAAGAGTGCCAGGCGCCTCGACGCGCTTGTCGTATATTTCGCGGTAGGGGTCCTCGTCCTCAGAAATAGATTTCGCGTGCACGGTCTCGAGACAGACTAACTCTTCATCGTCGAGCTCGATGGCCGGGCCGCACTGAAACCCAAAGACGACGAGCTTTCCGCGAATGGTGATCCGCTTTCCAACGAGTGCTGAGAGCTGCGATCTAGCAGTGGATGCTGCAGCGTCATTCGTATAATTGGCAATGATCCGCACTTGAGTGGTCTCTTTTTCAAGGTAGTAATGATCGCGTTGTCCCTGCGTGGATCTACTTGCATCTAGTGGCATGGAAGCGTGGTAAAACCTGACGGTGCCAGTCGCCTCCACTAGTTTTTCGTACATTTCAGCGTAGGGGTCATCCAAACCAGGTTTCGGGGGAATGTCGACCAGGCAAACTACGTCCCCATCGTCGAACTGAATGCCCGGGCCACACTTGAACCTGAAAAGTCCTCCGCGAATGGTGATCCGCTTTCCAACGAGTGCTGAGAGCTGCGATCCAGCAGAGATGGCTGTAGTGTTACCGTCGTTTTTCGAGGGCGGGTGGTTACAACCTCCCACCCGAATAGCGATGGTGATCAAGAGGAAAGCTGCGCCAGGCAGCGTCTTGAACGCAAGGAAGACCGACAAAGGGACGAATCGAGTCATTGGGCCACCCAGCACTCCCGGCTCCCGCTCTAGGGACCGTGACTGTGGGGGATTAACAGACCCGGCGGATGTCGGGCATCCAGCGCTTTTTCGGGTAAGCCGTTTTCCGATGCCGAATAACGAGGAGAGCGACGAGAACCCCGACCAGCGACGCTATCAACAGGAGTTGGCTCATGAGACCGCCCTTCTATGCTTTATTCAGGGAGTGTGGGACGCTCCGCGCGGGAACGTCCAGCTATAAACAGGATAAGGGAGGCGAGCAGGTGGCAGCGGAATACTTTGGGGATAGGCACCGGGTTGATAAACAGTTGGGAAACCAGGTACAGACCGGCCGTCCCGGCGCGGCGCCCGGGATTCAAAACCGAATTTACCGTGTTGGCGGGATTGAACTGCTGGCGCCACCGCCGGAAAAGGTCAGAAAACGTTGCGTCAGGTCCCCGAGTTCTCCCGAGTTCCAAACAGCCTATTGCGCGATACGCTCGACCCACGAGGCAAAGGCGTGCCAGACGGGAGTTTGGCCAATGGGCAGGCGAACGAGTTGCATGAAGATGACGAAAAATCCGCCCCAAAATGTGGCTCGGTGAATTTTCCGGGTTGACCAGAAATCATTGGCAGCGATGAGCAACAGGAACAGATAGCAAAGAAGCATGGCGGGAAGCGGCTTCTTGCTACAAAAATTATTACTCTCGCTACCGCATTATCGGCTCGCCCGGTGCACCACGTTCCGTTTTTTTGTACGTGGGTCTTGCTTCGCCCTCTGCGCCTGCCCCGCCTTGGTCTTCAGGCGCGATTGTTCGTACATCTCGATCCACTTCTCGCTCGAAATCGCCGAGATCAGCTTGCCAATCGCTGCGAGCGGCAAATCGTCCGGCGACTCGAAATGCACGCAACACTTGCCCATGTCGAGCTTCTTGCCCGCCGCCGCAAACGCCGCCTTCAGCTCGTCGAGCTGACTGGCACTCCAAAACGCGCCCATCAAGTAGAGCGAGCAGTAGTTTTTCTGCGACGCGAGCGCGACGTAGCAGATCGGTTGCTTGTTGTAAGTGTCTGGATATCGAGTCAGGGGGATCGTCCAGCCGATCGTGCCCCAGATGAGGCACTCCTCGTAGCCGCGCGGAATGTGCTTGTGTACCAGTGCGCGCATCGTCGCGATGGTCTTCGCACGTTCGGCGGGGAGCGAGGCGATGTATTGCGTTGGCGTCTTGACGGTCGATGCTGGTTTCATGAGTTCGTCGTCTTTCTTCCGTTGTCATCCTGAGTGTAGCGAAGGATCTCTCTTCGTCTTCGTCTTGTTCCAGAACGAAGTGTATCACCGTCTTTTGAAAACCAACCCCACTCTAAGGATGGGCCGTCCGACTCCAGATTCCCCCTCTCTATTGCTTGCTTGACAACCATACCAGCATGTGAAATATTTCCCCGGCATCTCGTCGGCTGTCCTGCAAGCGAAGGCAATCTCGCGAAGCTAGTTCCTCTTCCACGATTTCACTGTGCCGGCGAAGAGGAGGCGCTATGAAACGACTGCTCTTGTTAGGGTCCCTTCTTCTCCTGGGTGTGGCTCGCCCTGCTCATGCGCAGTACAGTTTTACTTCTCTCGACTTTCCTGGAGGCACCTTAACAACGGCTCGAGGGATTAACAACCAAGGCGAAATTGTCGGCTCCTATCGCGTCACGCCGCCTCGTCATGCGCTATTGATTCGCTCCGGTAATTACATTCCCCTCGCCCCGACAAGCATTCTAGGTACGGGCTTTAGTGAGGCGTGGAAGACGAACGACCGCGGTGAAGTCGTGGGAGATTTCATCGGAGACGACGGATTCACCCACGGGTTTCTGCTTAATGACGGGGGACTTACCACGTTGGACTTCCCGGGCGCGAGCGACACAATCGCGTTCGGAATCAATGAGCTAGGAACAGTGGTAGGTCTCTGGGATATTCTCGATTCCGACTTCAATCTAATCGCCGAGCATGGTTTCACTTGGAAGAACGGAATGTTTTCTGAAGTGGACTTTCCCGGCGCTGCGGATACGAGCGTGATGGGGATCAATGCCGCCGGCGATCTTGTGGGGTCGTGGGATTCAGGTCTCACGTCGCCGATAGGACATGGTTATGTATTCTCAAATGGGAAGTTCACAAGTTTCGACGTTCCTGTAGCTGGCGCAACGATCACCCAGCCGGACGACATCAATGTTTTGGGGCATATTGTCGGAATTTATTCGGACGTCAGCGGCGTACTACACGGATTCTTGATCGCCGGTGCAAGTTTCACGACTATTGACTTCCCTGGGTCGGTGCAGACCACAGCGTGGGGGATCAACTCGGCTGATCAAATCGTCGGGAATTACTTCTTGGTTTCTCCAACCGCGCCATCCCACGGCTTTCTCGCCAACCCTGGCATGACTGCCAAGGGGCTGCCCGCCTCTGGAGCTGCAACGGATCAATCCCTGCAGGCCGCGCCCCTCATACCTTCGCGAGAAATCGTAGGAAGGAACTTCCGGGCGCGCGATGACTGAGTCTCTCCCGGGCGTCACAAGTCCGCGGAGACGACGACATACAAGACGTGCTACTACTTTTTGGGGCCTAATGCGAAGATTTGTCACCTGTGTGACTCCCACAATCCAAATCAATAGACCTATCCCGGAAACTCGGGGAGGCGGGACGTCTTCTTTCCCCTATCATCTCAAAAGCTAAACGGCGGCGCCGAGGTTCCGCAGGTCGGACTGAAGCTGCTCGGGGGACTGAAACACAATGCCGTGCATTCCCAGTTGTCCCGCGGCTTGGGCGTAGGCGGGCACATCATCGATATAGACGGCTTCCTGGGCTTTGATTTTGCAGGCTCTTAATGCCTCTTTATAGATGATGGGATGGGGTTTGCTGGCACCGACCGCGCAGGAGTAGATGCGTGTCGGGAATAGCGCAAAAAACCCGTAACTCTTTTCCAAGTGAGCTACATGCAATGGGTCGGTATTGGAGAGCACGGCCAGCCGGTATTTCTTCGCGAGCTTTTCGAGGAACGCTTGCTCGTGGATGGGCTTGGGGTCCAGCGCGCGGTTCCAGACTTCGACGAACTGCTCAAAACTGAGTTTGCTGCCCAGCCGCCGGGACACGTGGAGATGCCAATCCTGCGGAGACATGCGGCCCTCTTGCCAATCGTTCCAGCGGGGGTCCTTTTGCAGGGCCGACCAAACTTCCTCGGGGGAGAGCGAGACGCCATCGGCGAGCCCGGTCATCGCGCGGGCGACGTCCACGCGAATCAGCACGCGGCCAATGTCGAAGATGATGGCGCGCAGCTTAGAAGACGTCACGAGTTGCTCTCTCTCGAGGAGCGAGGAAGAAGAATGCTACATCTAGCGCCGGACGTCCGGCAGAAATTAGCCCCGCGCGTCAGCGCTCGGGACGCATGCGAAGTGAAAAACCGAGCGCCAGAGGTGCGGCACATCCTCGGCGAGCAGGGAAGAAAGGTCACGAGCTACTCTTTCCCGGCTTGCGGCAGGGAAGCGGAGGGATTCGCGTTGCTGGCGCCGAGTTGGCGTCGCGCGCGCAGGATACTGATGATTGCCGGCAAAATCGAAAGGAGAATCACAACCGCGATGACGTAGTGGATGCGTTGCGCGATGTTGGGAACCAAATGACCGAGAGAGTAGCTGCCCAGGATCATGGTTCCTACCCAAAAGATGCCGCCAAAAATATCGAACGCCAAGTAGCGTCCGTACGGCATTTTCGCCGCGCCGGCCACCGGCGGACAAAACGTGCGGATGATGGGAACAAAGCGCGCAAGAATCACCGCGCGCCCGCCGTACTTCTCGTAGAAATCGTGCGCGCGCTGCAAATGGCTGCGCCGGAACAAGAAAGAATCTTCGCGCCGATAAAGCGCCGCTCCGGCCGAGCGCCCAATCCAATAGCCGATCTGGTCGCCCACGATGGCGCAGAGCATCACCGGGGTCAGCAGCCACTTGAGAGGGATCACGCCAGCCGCGGAAAAAATGCCCGCGGTGACCAGCAGGGAATCACCGGGAAGGAAAAAACCAACAAAAAATCCAGTTTCGATGAAAACGATGGTGCAGACGAGAGCTGGACCGCCGTTGTGGACTAATTCCTTGAGTCCCTCGGGGTTGAAAAGCAAATAGAAGAAGTGGCGGATGGCGTCAAGCACTCGGCACTGTTCCTTGTGGCATAGAAATGACTTTTAGCACTGAAATGATAGGGCGCCCGCAAGGGCATCGGAGCAAAGCCACGGGTTCGCAGCCTCGTGACCGCACCCATTCCTATACGGTAGCAGAAAAAGGGCAAATCCTCTCCGCATTCGTGCCACAGAAAGAGCAAACTGCCAAAGGCCGCGAGCAGTATGGCGGGACGAATCATACCTGCACCTCGGTCAGCCAAAGTTGACTTCTTTTCCTAAGGACCTGCCGGGCTTCCGCCGGCATTTCCGCTTCCGCCTTTTTTTCGAGCAGGTTTTCAATGCGCGGCAAAGCGCGAAGGGCTGCGGCAGCGCCGGCCTCGATGGCTTCATCGGCGCGCGCAAAATCGTCCCAGGCCAGGAATTGGACGTCGGGGCGAAGAACCAGGTCGGCGTGGCGCTCCCAGACTTCCAACTGATGCTTTTGCGCCGCGCTCACGGCCCGGCTCACAACCTGGAAGATGTTCGTCGGAGCGCCGCGGTGGCCGTCCTGCATGCCCACGGAAACTCCAACGACCATTTGGGCGCCCACGAAGCGCGCGGCATGGGTCGGAACGGGTGCGACGAGGCCGCCATCGGCCAGACAGCGGGTCCCAATCTGCACCGGCTCGAACAATCCAGGGAAAGCGCAACTCGCGCGGATGGCATCAACCAGATTGCCTTGGGTAAAGATGACCGGCTCCCCGGAAGACAAGTCCGTAGCCACGACGGCGAGGGGAATCTTCAGATCTTCAAACTGACAGGAGCCGAACACGCGGTCCATGAGCTGTGCAAGACGCTGGTTGCTGGCAAGCCCGAGCCGGGAGACGCGCCACCGGGCGATGTCGCGAAAGCGAAGAGTCCGGCAAGCTTCGACGATGCGCTCCAGAGGGGCACCGCTGGCATAGGCCGCACCGAGAATGCTGCCCACGCTGCTGCCGGCAATGTGAGAAACCTTTATGTCGTACTTCTGGAATATCTTTAATACGCCGAGGTGCGCAAAGCCGCGCGCAAAGCCCCCGCCAAGGGCCAGTCCAACGCCTGGCCGCAGGGACGGCGTGCCTGTCCCCGGGGACATGCCCTCTTGCGCGGAGTTGCGGTGCTCCTTCATCCGCACAAGGATGCCAGTCACTTCCGTTTCGGTCTATGGCCCACCCGTCCCTTGGAAACAGTACGAATGTACCCGCGTAGAACTTCCTTTTAGGTTTATGCGCCCGGGTTGAAGCAGTACGAACTTACTAGTCCTGTATCCCCTCTGTACCATTGTGAGCCGCGATGGTGTGCGCGATTCTCTTCCCGTCACGCTGAAGTTCTGGGGTCAAGAGAATGGATAGCGCGTTCAAGGCTTGGATTGGGCAGCCGGTCGTTCTTCAGGTGGCATTAGGCGACATCAAAGTGCCGCTGCGAGGAAAACTTCTAAAGGATGGAAACGACACGGTGCGGATGCGAATCGGGGAAGGCTGGGACGTGGATATTTACAAGACCATGATCCTGGCGGTGGAAGAAGACGCGATGGTGCTTCTACCTTCATGAGGGGAGCAGAGATGAAGACACAAGAGCTCAAATACGTGACACGGCGGAGGGCGGCAGTGCTGCTGGGCCTCTCCGAACAGGAACTGAATCGCATTTCGAGCGAATCCGGCTTTGGACACAAAGAGGTTTCCGGTCAGGAAGAAGAGACCTATTTCACTTACGAAGAGTTGCGCCAGATCTGCATGCTGGCTGTGAACCACGTCAACTAAAGAGTGGCGGCGTCCGGTTAAGGGATGCCGGAATAAGAAATCGCCGCCGTGACAAAGGTAATCAAAAAAAAGTTTCCTCCGGCCCCCCTCGGCAGTACCCCCACCCGGGTCGCTCCCCCCAGCGGCCCGGGTTTTTAATTTCTCTTTTTGGCAAGGATTAGGAAGGCCAGAGTCTGAGTTGCGTTTATGGCCGAGCGATTTGGTTGAGCCGTTTCAATACGCTCGCCGCCTTCCTGGCTCGCAGTTTCTTCCAATCCTTCCCAGCGGCACCGCGTGCTCGGTCCGATAGGAAGGCCCATTCGGGATTCGGCGCGGTGTGTTCTCTCATCGCCTGAAGCCACGCAGCTGCAAATTCATTGAAAGTGGGAGCTTGGCCTCGCGTCCAAAACTCCCTGGCCAGAATTCCGGCAACGGCTCCGTCGCGAAACTGTCCGTTCGTCCGCTCCTTCAGAAGGGCGATCATCTGCCGGTTGGACTTGTCATATCGTCCGTAGAATAGGCGGTCATTTGGCGTAAGCTCTGGCGTCAGGCCGAAGCAAACAACCCTAGCGCTAAAACAAGTCTGCTCCGGAATCACGCCTTTCTGCAGGAACGCGCGGATCCGGTTCAGGATGACACCTTTCCGGTCTTCCTTGCTTCTGGTTTTCGTCGCTCCATGTTCCGTTTCAATGGTGATTCTATAGGGAATCGAATGGCGCTGACAAAAGGACTTGATTTCTGCCATGTTCAAATAGTTGAGGTCGTCCAGTAATTGTTGCCGCTCTTTTTTCGGGACCGTGGCTATTGGTGATGCGGTCATGACGTCGGTCCGTCTTGCTTTCACAAAGTTGCCCGAGAGCACTCCGTTTCTCAGGCAGACTATTTTGTCATGAAAGCTGCCCAGGCAAACTTCGGACCGCGGACACCATGGGCGTCTCAGCGTGACGGTTCGAGGGTGAGATGGACGGCTAAGCATTCGGAAATCATTTGACAGGTTCACGGGACATGAAGAGACTTGGCGCGAGAAGGATGGTGAAAACCATGAGCGAGTGCTACGCGAGATTTGGGGTGCGATTTCGGTTGGTGGTTCCGGGCATTTTGGCCCTTGCTTTTGTATTGGGCGGAGCGAGATGCGCGTATGCGCAAGAGGCTCAATATGATGTGGTGATTGCGAATGGGCGCGTGATGGATCCAGAGTCGGGATTGGACGCGGTGCGCAACGTTGGGATCAGCGGAGGGAAAATTAGGGTGATCAGCAGCAGCGCGTTGAAAGGGAAGCAAACGATCGATGCGAAGGGGCTGGTAGTCGCGCCGGGCTTTATTGATTTGCATCAGCACGGCCAGGATGACGAAAACTACAGGGCGAAGGCGCACGACGGCGTGACGACGGCGCTGGAGCTGGAAGTCGGAGTGGCGGATATTGACCACTGGTATGGAGAGCGCGAAGGCAAGGCGCTCATCAACTTTGGAGCGAGCGTCGGACACATTCCCGCGCGTATGGCGGTGATGCACGATCCGGGGCAACTCTTGCCCAGCGGCGATGCGGCGCACAAAGAAGCAACGCCTGCAGAAATCGAACAGATCATGGCGCTGCTCGAGAAAGGACTACATCGAGGCGCGCTGGCGGTGGGAGTTGGGCCCGCCTACACGGAAGCGGCGACCAATGGGGAGATCGTTCAGGTTTTTAGAGTGGCAGCGAAGCATCATGCGTCATGTCACATTCACATCCGCGCCGGAGCGCTGAACCCCGCAGCGACGGCGGGGCATTTCCCAGGCTTTGAGGAAGCCATGGCGGCCGCGGCAATCAGCGGCGCGCCGCTGCACATTGTTCACATCCAGAGTACCGGAGGCCCGGACGTCGCTTCCGAACTTCAGATGATTTCAGAGGCGCACTCGCGCGGCCTGGACGTGACCACCGAGGCTTATCCTTACACGATGGGAATGACCAGCATCCAGGCGGCGTTTCTGGATCACAAGGAAAACGAGCCGGACAGCTATTTTGCGTCTATGCTTTGGCCCGCGACGGGCGAGCATCTGACACGCGATTCCTTCCTGCGCTATCGCAAAGAAGGC
>Ga0126370_10000355_pt1 | contig 18426 bp, 14 predicted proteins | sample PanSoiMetaPlot_3_FD_92586 | JGI IMG/M metagenome (GOLD analysis project Ga0126370, IMG submission 92586) | Tropical forest soil microbial communities from Panama - MetaG Plot_3 | ecosystem: Environmental > Terrestrial > Soil > Tropical forest > Bulk soil | place: Panama | collected 2016-02-17 | reverse complement strand
GGTTCTGCGGGAGGGCGGACGCGGTATCGCGGGACGCAGCCACAAATTCCGCAATGCGCTGGTAACGGTCCAGGTGGCAGCGGCCCTGCTGTTGCTGATCATCGCGGGGTTGTTCACGCGCACCCTTGAAAAAAGCGAACACGTGGACCTGGGATTCGAGCCGAGCCAGGTTCTCACCATGATGATTGATCCCAGCGAGATTGGGTACGACAGTTCGCGGTCGGCTGAGTTTTACAACACACTGATGCCGCGTCTGCGGGCTGTGCCGGGCGTGGTGTCCGCGACCTCCGCGTTGTCGATCCCGATGGGAATCATCGTCAACGACAGTGCCGCCGTGACGATTGCGGGCTACACCCCCCCGCCCGGCCAGGCACCGTCCTCCATCAGCTTTAACCTCATCGGAACGGACTATTTCCGCACGCTGCGCATCCCGCTCGAGGAAGGCCGCGCGTTTACCGATGCGGACAGGTCCACCAGCCAGCACGTCGCGATTGTCAGCCGCGCCATGGCGGACCAATACTGGCCTCGTCAGGATCCCATCGGCCGCACCTTCAAATTGTCGTTCGATTCCACGCCGGTGCAGATTGTCGGAGTAGCGGGCAACGCGCGGTACGGCACGATGGTAGGCGACCTCCCAGCCTATTTCTACCTGCCCTACACACAGCACTCCAAGAGCAACACTCTTCTGACTCTGGAACTCCGCACGGAGGGCGATCCTGCCGCCATGATTGCGGAGACCGAGCGCACGATTCATGACATGGCCCCGGCCTTGCCTGTCTTTGAAGTCCAGACACTCCATCAGGCACTCTACAGTCTGAATGGCTTTCTGCTCTTTCAGGTGCTGGCAGCGTTGGCCGGCATCATGGGCACGCTCGGACTGGTACTCGCTGTCGTCGGCGTCTACGGCGTGCTCTCCTACGTGGTCGGCCAGAAGACCAGTGAAATTGGTGTCCGTATGGCTCTCGGCGCACAACGCGGCGACATCCTGCGGATCGTGTTTCGTCAGGGTCTGTGGATTGTCGGCATCGGTCTCGCCCTGGGCATCGCCGCCAGCTTTGGTGCGGCGCGTCTGGTCCATAGCCTGATTACGGTCAGCCCAATCGACCCCGAAACCTACGTTGCCGTCTCCGCAGCGCTGGCCACCATCGCGATGCTGGCTTGCTACGTCCCGGCGCGAAGGGCCATGCTGGTAGAGCCGATGCGGGCCCTGCGTCAGGAATAAAGGCGACGATTGCTGTCCAGGGTGTGGCTGTCGTTTTTCCTTATTGCGTTCTATAAAAGCAGTCGACCACGCCTACGGCGAGGTCGCTGGTGCCAGAAACTTGCTGCCATTTCGGCACATCTGGCAAGCTGAGAGCAGATTGTGTTCGGCAGCTAAGGCCGACTTCCCGCTGGTGCTTCTTGCCCGGATAAAAGCATGGCTCCGGTACTGGCGATTGCTCGTCTGGTGGCAAATACCGTCAATACGACTGGGATTTGACCCCGTTGGGGAGATTTTCAAACCTTTCGTCACCGGGCCGAACCGATCGCAATCAGTATATGGAGAATCGATGGCAGCAGAAAAGAAGATGTGGAATCGCAAAGAGCGGAAGGAATTGGCACGACGACTCCAATCAGCCGACCTAGGGCTAGACGTAGTTCATCCCATGAGGCTGGAATCGATATTGGCAATCAATCTCATTATGTCGCGGTTCGGCCAGATCGGGACCCACAACCGGTGCGACGAGTCGGCTGTTTCACTGCTGACCTGTATCGCCTCGCCGACTGGCTAAACTGCGGCGTGAAAACAGTCGCGATTTGATTTTGTTGAAAAGTTTGGGTTCGAATCCCACTCTCTCCGCCAGAGTTTCACTGACTTCGAAATAGCGAAATCACTCGAAATACGGGCTGGTTCGGCGCTACAGCCAAGGTCGATTGGCCGATTCTGACCAATCTGGGTCTGAACCCGCTGGAGCGGACGAATTTCTACAACGGCAAAGATACCGGATCGGTAATGTTCGTCAATTGGTGGGGTAATGAGTTCTGGCGCTTCGTGTTTGTTCAGAAGGAAGTCGCGCAATACGCTCAAACTTTCCTTGACTTTCCACCAATGCAGAAGGGAGCGAGTTTCAACCTTCAGCAACCGAAGGAGGAACTCGACAAGAAAATGGCGTCACACGAAAGCCAGTAAAACCTGCGGGAATTCTGGCGCTTTGTCCAAGAACAAAAAGCAGTGTCCGATCTTGCGGAAGCCGTCATCGAATATCCACCTATGCAGGAGCCAGCGAGTTCCACTCTCGACGTCGTAAAGAGAGACTTCAGAGGGACTCCCACTCACGGTATATGGAAGAGGAGAGCACCCGGAACCCGGCAGTCATCGTCACCAAGAAATCATCGATCACAATGGCCTTCGCGTGATTTCGGACGAAGCCTCTCCAGTGCTACTTCTCCGACTGCGATGAGTGTCTTGCAGCCAGTAAGCCCGCACCGTGCGGAACGATAAGAATCCGAGCCTCGCAGATAGCTCCTCCGCTACAAGCTCCTCGCCCAGGTCGAGTCCTCCCAGAGCATGCGCACAATACGCGCAAAGACGGTGCGGAATTCGATGCTTTCCCAAGAGGGTACTTCGATCACCATAGCTTAAATTCCTTGGGATGCCAGCCGATAAGGGTCTCGGGTTGACAATCATCAACACCTCTCTTCAGCTTAATCGAGAGCACAAGCTCAAAGAAAAACGTCCGAGGACGGTGAGCATGCGATGGGCAATTTGGTGTTCCTGGTACAAGGCAAGCTGCTTGTGCAGGAACAGTACCTCTGCACTTAAGAACCCGGGAAGAAGTGTCAATCGCGGCAACCGGACGCTCTGGGCGGCTGGAGTAAGGAAAAGAAGCAGCGATCGGAGCAGCTGCGTAGTCCTGAGCATGTTTACCGGGGGTTGACCAGTAAGTCTGGGCTGCGAGGCGACAGTTTATATCAACGTAGCCTGGAAAGTTGCATCTTTTTACCTGAATTCGGACTTCTTGCATAGCACAGGGCGGATGAGTTCTGCAGTCCTATGGAGCAAGCCGGACGTCCAGACTGATCCTAACTCCACAAGTCTCGTGACTGTGGGAAATAGTAGGTCGACTGGTCGACTACCTGCTAGGCTGCCTTAGACTTCGATGTGTTCTGCACAATCAGTGAATATAGGCTGTCCTTCCCGAGCACTCTTTCGAGTTCGCTGAACAGGAAGAATGGTATGAGGACGACGAATGCCATGATGGCGACGAGAATCTTGCCTTCCAGTCCACCGCCGCCCAGCTGCGGGATGCTCGCGACAACAGACTTACCGTGGATCACGCCAACAATTACTTCTTCGACGATTTCAAAGCAAACCACCAATAACGCAAAAACGGCAGACCTATACAAAACAGAGTGGATAACGCGTTTTTCCCTGAGCCGCTCTCCTGCGTGAAGTGCCTCGCCAATTAAGATAACCTTACCTAAGACTAAGGCGTTAATCGCTGCGAAGCCTAACCTGTAGCCGGACAACGAGGCTGCGTTTGCCTCCCTAAGGATAACAAAGCGATGAATCTCAAAGAGGCTGAGGAACACCCAAAGGTAGAATGCAATGGCGATGAATTTCTTTAGCTCCGTCTTTACCTTCTCCTTTGCTTTCCGTTTTTGTTCATTGGATATCATTCGCACGGCTCGGGAACGTGTTGATTGTCAGCGACGGACTCAATCAGGAGAGCATTTTCTTTGGCGTGTTCTGCCGATCAGCAATGCTTCAGAACAATCCAAGCAGGCAGATCACCCTTCAGCGCTTCATTTTCACTACTACATCATCTTCTGATAATTTGAATTCTGTGTGGTCACCAAAAGCTCCTTGCTCTCGCCCTTGGTCTGGGTGGTGGCCACGTGATTGGTGCCGTCCGGCAGTTGGCCGTACTGGGCCGCGATGTTCACCACATCCTTAGGATCGTTCAGATACGTGGCGATATTCAGGCTTTGAATTGCGTTTGCCTGGCGGTTAAAAATCAACGTAACTTTGTCATTGGGCTTAACGTAGTTGCTAATGACCATCTTCACTTCGCCGGGTACGCCAGCCGAGCCCAGCATCACATTCCCCTGTTGAAAGGCCTGCTGCAGTTTTTGCGGATCAGGCTGCGCGTACTGCTGGGCAAGAGCCGCTATCTGCTGACCGTATTCTTTGTACTCTTCGCCCTTCTTCTCCTTGATATGGTGCGCCAGACCGTGTTGTCGGCCGCCCGACGATTCGGGCATGTTCCCCGTTTCCACCCTCTGCGGTTTACCATCCGGCCCGAGGTGCACCTGGTACAACTTAGTGTCCTTGACGTCGCCTTTTATGGCGATCGTCTGCTGCTCCTGCCAGGAGTAGTGGGATAGAGCTTGCTTGTTCTTGGCCGCGGATTCCTTGACCTCAGCCACGCGCTGCTGAATTTGGGGGTTCTGTGCTGCCGCGGGCAAGGCGAGTAGCGGCACCAGAGTGATAATCGCTGCGGCCAGTGGCGCAAAGGCAACGAGCGATCTTTTGAACATACATTCGAGTTTCACGAGTGTCCCTCCGGGTTTGATTCCAAGCAGGCTTGCCAGGTTTAAAGAACTCCTAGTCGTAACCATTGACCACATCGAGCCGCACTATGAGACATGGAATGCATTCGGGATGTTCTGACGATGTAGTGAATTTCTCGGTTGGCGCTTATTGAAGTGATTCTCGAGTCAACCTTAATGTATGTTTCATATCCCGTCGTTTGGTATTGTCCTCCTGCTCTCACAAAAGCGGCGATTACATTTGTCAATACTCAGATGGCGCTGCTACGGATACTGTTTGAACATTTTTGCGATTGCTTTGTTCATTTCTTTTTCGTTCTTTGAACTCTTTGCCGACAACGTTCCCTGGGCAATTCCGCGCCACACCATTTGTTTTCCGTTTGCGTCATAAATATCGACGACCAGCGTGCCAATATTGGACGTCTCGGGTGTTATCTCAGCCATGCCTCCTCCCATTCGCCAACCGCCACCAGTGCCCCAAGCGTTATAAGACGTCTCCTGCTTAATACCGCTACTCAGCACTATGATGATGTCAGGATTCTGCGACTCTTGAACCATTTGTAGACCTTTCACTGCGAGTTGTGAGTTGATCTCCTGTTGCGCGTTTTGCAGCGCAATGGGATCTTGTATGGCGTTCGGATTCTGGCCTTGACCCCAGGCATAGGTCTTAAACTTGGAGAAGTCCGTCGCATGGTTGTAATTCACATACACTTTCTGTGCCACGGCAAGGGTCGAAAGCAGGCACATCAGCGCTATAAAGGAAGCGATCTTAGTTTTCATAGCGACTTCAATGCTATTCAAGTATTAATTCTGCTGGAACTGTCAACACTGGCAGGTAAGAGTCTTGTTAAGTCGGCAGATCGGAAAAGAAGCGGCAATACAAGGTAAAGGGGGTTGCGGCGTTTAAAAACTGGAAGAACTGACAGGCGACGGCTGAGATCGTCATGCTTGATCGAGCCGACCGTACGTCCAAGTTCCGAAACGCTCACATTACCTAAATGGCGCAAATCGAAAAACTCTGCGCAGCCGTAATCCCAGGCGCAAAAAATTAAAAAGGAAAAAACTCGTGACAGCATAAAAATCCGAAAGACGTTTTCCTCTTGCTCCTAGCGATGTTAGAAATAATTAGGGAGCGAACCGCCAAAGTGTATGAGAGTCACTCAAGCCGGCACAGAATTCCAACGTAAAAGAGCCTCTCTAGAAGCGCGGGTGTCTGGAAACGCTGGACGAATGTTTCGAAATGATTCGCGAGAAACTGTCAGGCTCAGCGCGCTCCTGGATGATCAACGAGCTAGCTGAAATACAATCCCCAGCCGCGAGACACCTCTACATTCTTGCCAAGGCCACGCTCCTCGCACGTCCGGCAGCGACAAGATTCGACGCATCCTCAGTACCTCGTGCAGCGAAACCGAGAAGGCCGACCCGTACGGCAGAATTTGCAGTGGTTCCGCGAACCAGGGAGGGTTTAATGAACATCGCCGCCGCAGTACCTACGCCACTCCATAAGTTTCCGGCTGACATCCAACGAAGATTTTGGCGTGTTGGGATAGTCTGATATTTAGCCTCCGATTTTACCGGCCATTTCTCATGGTGAGAACGAAGCTTTGAATTTCACTGGCGCGATGGTAAAGATCCGATTCTGCCTTGGCCAGTACTTCGCGATGCCTGGCAAACATTGTCGCGGCATCATCTCGCCTTCCCATGCGCTGATAGACCTGTGCCAACTTATACAGCGGCTCCGGATAATTCGGGCCAAGAGCAATGGACTTCTCGAACTGTTCCGCCGCCTCCGCATACTGCCTCTTAAGTCGATACAGTTCCCCAAGTTGGTAATAAACGCGCGCATCCTTCGGTTGTAGAGTGGCCGCACGGTTCAAAGAAGAAAAGGCCGCTTCCTCTGCGTCTGAGTTGAGTCCAGACTGCAAGTCTTTGACGAGAGCGGCACCATAGTAGAACTGGGCGCCAAAGCTCTGCGGCTTTTTTCCTGCGAATTCCTTCAATTTCGCAACGGCTTCGACCGAACGGTTCTCGGAGAAACTGAAGGCTTCACCCAAGAAAAGATATACCGGCTCGTAGTCTGGGCTCAGTTCAACTGCCTTGAGGAATGCATCGACAGCTACATCGGTCTTTCCGCGCAGGAACTCGGCAGTGCCGGCTCCCAACTGGATTCGGGCGGAGCGGGGAAAGCGCTCTTGTGCTGCATGGAAGATGGTGCGCGCCACTTCATAGTTTTGATGCGCAATCAATTCAGCGCCAAGATCATAGGCGTACTTGTCGTCGTTCGGATCCAGGTGAGCGGCTTCTTGATAGTGCTTGAGGGCGTCGACATACTGGCTCTGCGCCTCGCGAATGTCTCCAAGCAGATCTTCAAGTTCTCCCGTATCTTTTATCTTCAAGGCTTTCTCTGCGGCTTGGAGGGCGCCAGCGGGGTTCTGAAAATGTTCGAGCCGCACGACCGCGACATTGTAATGGGCATCATACGACTTCGGACTGTCTGTGGCTGCATTTTCGAACATGGAGAGTGCCTGCGAATAAGCTCCGAACGACGCCATGATCGTGCCTTCCCGGATCAATCGTGACGGCTTAGGAAGTGAGTTGAAGGCCTTCTCCAGTAGCGGGAGGGCAGCATCTGCCTGCTTGGACTTTAATCTCACCATGGCCAATGCGTAGCTGGATTCCTCGTCATCGGGAGCGAGAGCGAGGGCCTGCTCCAGCGCGGCGGCAGCAGACTCCAGTTGTCCTTCATCAAGGCGCAGGGTGCCTGTAAGCCTTAGCCAGGGAGCGGCCGCGTCCCCGACAGGAGGCGTGACTGAGTTCAGCAGTTTCAGCGCAGCTTTGTGGTCTCCATTTCCGGCGAGCGCGACAGCGGTTTCGTAGGCTACGGGCGAGGAACCATCCCTGCGAAGTGCGCGCTCGAGCAAAGGTTGAGATTCCTTGTATTTATGGGCCCCGTTCAGCAGGGCCCCAAGATTATATAGAGCGTTCACGTCATTCGGGCTGAGACGCAGCGCATGGCGAAAGGCGGATTCGGCTTCCGTTAGCTTTTGCTTCCTCAGGTAGGCTGCGCCGAGATTGTTGTAGACCTGCGGCTGATTCGGGGCCAGGCGGCTCAGGCGCTGAAACATCTGTAGCGAACGGTCGTCATCACCATTGAGCCCATAAGCCACGCCGAGCAGATTGTAAACTTCCGGCTCGGCAGGGTGAGTGCTGCGGTAGGCTTCCAAGAGCGAAATGGCTTCCGCCACATGATTGGAGTCCAATTTGCGGCGAGCACGCAAAAAGACATCTTGGGCCCAGAGTATTGCTGGGTCAATGAGGAGCAGCGCCGCGCAGCAGACCGCAATGAGCCAGAGAGATCGGGGTTGGATCCAAGGCGAGCTAGCAGGGCGAGCAATCCCGCAAGCAGCGTGGAAATTTTTGGGTCCGGTGCTCAACGAGCTGCAAGTCATAGACAGCTGGGATGCAAATTGCCTGAACGCTCTAATGGCGCGCCGGATACATTTCGAGCTTCAAATCGTCGGTCACGAACGACCTCATTTCAGCGGCGCTTACCGAAATACTGGGCTCTCTGGTTCGGTCCAACTCCAACTGTACCCAACCGCTGAAATCAATTTGGCGATATAGGTCAGCCAACCCCCTGAAGTCGACAACTCCTTTGCCGAGTTCCACAAAATCGCCTGTCGCTCCACCGCCCAAGTAATTGGGTGCCGCCAGTTTTGGATCGTAGTCCTTCCAATGACTTGCCACCAGCTTTGAGGCATACGTCTTCACAGTTTGTACGGCATCCAGGCCCGCAGCCGTGAAGTGACCAACATCCGCGCACAATCGAATGTACTTGGAGTTCGTCTGGTCAAGAATGCCGATAATCATTTCTTTGGGGATATCGCGTTCGGCGTGGAATGCGGCAACGATACCGTGTTCCTCCCAGCTGAGGCGTCCAAGCTCGTCCATGCTGTCGACGGCGCGGCTGACGTCATCGGCGGTCCTTTGATAGACCTTCCCGCCTATTTCGGGAACGTCCCAACCCAGAGCGATATATTCTGCACCAGCCGCCTTGAGAAAGCGAGCGACGGTGTGCATCTTTGCTCGCATCTCGGGACCTTTCGGAGAATCGTGCAATGGGAAAGCCTGATAGACACCACACAGGTGAACGCCGACCCTTTTAGAACGTGCTACAAATTCGGCTGCTCCGTTGGGGTAAGAAATGTCAAACTTTGCGTTACTGTTGTCGCCTTCCGTCGCACCGATATTCAGCTTGGAGATCGCTTTGGTCGCATTCCAATAAGACTCAATGGAAGGCGCCGCAGACAGCCATGTTGTGGCTGCCATTCCGATTTTAAATGTTTGCGTCTTATCGCCGGCCAGAGGAGAAAGCAGCAGCGCTAATGCACTCAGAACGCCACCCTGCACAAACTGGCGACGATTAGTTCCGCAAGTTTCGATCTCCTCATAATTGCGAGTTTTTCTCGCGTGCGAAGTCGTCAACGTCACACACTCCAGGTGAGTTCCCATCAAAAGTAGAACTTCAACGCAAACTGAAGCTGCCGTTGTAAATTGGGAACGGTACTTGTGATAGCACCGAACCCGGGCACTGGGGCACCAGTGGTACCTGGCTGGCTTGTATCCCAGCTTAGGTTCGAGGGTGGTCCGAACTGAGGCTTGTTAATGAAATTAAAGGCCTCGACTCGGAACTGAAAGTACTTCGACTCCGAAATATTGAAATTTTTGAACAGGGACGTGTCCACGAGTGAGATGCCGGGGGCTCGCGGCCCGGGAGTAGGACTGCAATTGCCGAACGTGAATTTTGCTGGAGCGGCGAAGCCGCTCGGATTGACCCAGTCATTAATCGACCGGTGGAATCCAGCCGCTGGCGTGGTGCAGTCCGGTCGGTTTCCGCTTCCTGTTCCACTGTTGTCTTGGCTTATCCCAACAGTCACTGGTTGTCCGCTAGCGAACGTCGTAATGGCATTGAATTGCCAGCCACCCGCAATCATCTCCATAGCTCCTGATGATGCAAGCCGATGACCTTTTCCTAGAGGCAATTCGTATGTGCCACTGGCGACGAAGCGGTTAGGCGTATCATTATCCCAATAGCCCCACTCTGCATTTCGATCGTAACGGTCCTGAATACCACGGAGTCCGGCCTCGAAATCGCTAACTTGGCTACGGGCTTTGCTCAATGTATAGGCTACGTGCAAGCCCAGACCCCGCGAGAACCGCCTGTCAGCAGTGAACTGCAGGGCATTATAGGTCGAATTGCCCAAGCTGGTCAGCCACTCTATGTATGTTGGTGATCCACTTGTCTGAACGAAGTTCGGGAAGGCGAGAACAGGCGGCAGTCCAGGCGTTACCAGCTGTGGCTGGTTTCTGTTCTCCAAATCCCACAAATGACGACCTCGGTTCAAAACATAGTTCGCCTCAACCACGAAATTGGACGCGACCGAATATTGGAGCCCATAACTTGCCTGGTAGATTGTCGAGGGTTTCAGATTGGCGTCAATAGCACGTATGAAGAGCTGCGCGACTGCATTTGTGTCGTTAACATTGACAGGATTGAGGAAATTAGATGGAAATCCGTTGCGGAGAAGAACGGTCGGCGCTTGCCCCGGTTGCGCATTCGCTTGCACATCTACTAGGAATGGAGGGTCCAGGGCGAGCATGCTCTCGCTGCCGTATCGGTAATAGTTCTGGAAATACGTACCGAATCCGCCCCGCATGACCAATTTGGTCGTCAGCGAATAAGCAAAGCCTATCCGTGGGGCAAAATTGTTTGTATCGGGATGTACCGTTGTGCGCTCGAAGGTTCCTGAGGCGTTTGTAGGAATGGTGAAGAGGCCTCCTTGACCACCATTGAGGCTGGGATTGAAGTTCGTCTCATGATTATTTCTCTCAAACAGGGGACTGGAGTACTCATAGCGGACACCGTAATCGAGCGTCAGTTTCGGGGTAGTTCGCCAGGAGTCACCAACAAACCAATTCCAGCCATTGCGGTAAATACGCGCGATGTTCAAATTTTCAAGTTCGGCGTGGCTGGGCAGTCCCATGAGAAAGTCGGTGAGACCCTGACCAGTGTATTGGCTGTTAAAGCTATAATTACCGCGAATGCAGCATAGATCGCTGAAATTGTCAGCGTCGCGCCGCCACTCCAGTCCCATTTTCAGGCTATGGGTTCCCTTAACGAGAGTTACCGAATCCTTCAACTGCCAGATCTGAGCAAATTGGTTTTGGGGCAACCACATAGGGCTTCCGAGCAGTTGCATTCCTGAGATATCAATTTCTGGTAAGCCTCCAGAAAGACCCGGATAAATCGGAATGCCATTCAGACCATACTGGCTGTTGACATTCTTTCCGAGTGTGGACTGCAGGTTGTGAGACGCCACCCGGATGAAGGAAAAGTGGGCGTCATTTGCGATGTTAGGCCTGAACATGTGCATCCAAGCCATTGTGATGCTGGTGCCGCGATTGAGATTTATGCCAGAGGTGGAATCATTGGTGCCATCCGCAATAGGACTGGCCACACTGAAGATACCGGGACGGTTCTGGCGAAAGTCGAAAATGACAAGGTGGCCGTACACATTGTCGGAGTCAGAGAACTTATGGTCGATACGAACTGCACCTTCGTCCGAATCCTGTGTGGCGTTCGGGTGCGCGACATAGTTGGCACCATACGTGAATGAACCTGGAACTCCCTCGGAAGCCGTGTTCAAGTTTGGTAGAGGATAGAGTGCTAGTAATTGCGCGGCGGTCGGATCCACACAGGTACTGTTGTTGGTCAGAATCCCGTTATTGATGCAGTTCGACAATTGCGACATTCCCGGGATATTCGGCGATTGCGGCAGGTTGGCGGCGGGGAACTCAGTAAAGTCCAGTTGTCGCATCAGGGGAGTTGGCACCAGACCTTGCTGGGTCAAGCCATTTCGGATACGGCGACCTTCCCAGTTTACGAAGAAAAAGGTTTTGTTCTTGATGATTGGACCACCCAGGGTGGCTCCAAACTGATTCTGCTGCAAGATTGGCTTGGGGCCGGACGTCGCGAAATAGTCACGCGCATCGAGTTTGTCATTCCTAAGATATTCATACACGTCACCGTGAAAGCCATTGGTGCCGGACTTTATGGCCACGTTGACTACACCTCCAGCGCTTCGGCCATACTCCACGTCATAGTCGCGAGTCTGCAACTTAAACTCGGCAATGGAGTCAACGGCAGGCTGAACGCCCTGAGCGCTCTGATCCTGAAGGTTAGTTGTATATGAATTGTTGTCGCCACCATCGAGTACAAAGTTGTTCTGAGTTGAACTGTTGCCATTAACACTGAACACGCCTTCGGCTCGCTGCTTGAATGACGGACTAGCGGTATTTACACCGGCTGTGAGCTCGGTCAGCGAGTCGTATCGGCGACCATTCAATGGTAGGTCGGTTGCCTGCTGGCCGCTAACGACATTGCCAACGTCGGCCGTCTGCGTGTCAAGTAGGGGAGCTTCGGAGGTAACCTCGACCCTCTCCTGGCTGGAGCCCAGCTGCAGCTCCACGTCCACCTGTTTGCGGTCTTGTACATTCAGAACGATATCGTTACGAATTGCGGTTCTGAATCCCGCCGCCTCGACGGTAACTGTATAGTTGCCCACCCTGAGGTAGGGGAAACTGTATGCTCCGTCGTCACCAGACACCGTGGTCTGTACTTCATTGGTGGCGTTGTTCTTGACGCTAATCTTCGCCTTTGCAACCAACGCGCCAGAAGGATCCTTCACATTACCCAAAATGCTGGCGGTATCGATCTGGGCAACGGTAACTACTGAAAAGGAGATTGCGAAAAGGAATCCAATCGTCAGACCACGAATACTCTTCCCTGAGAAAGCAGGCATATTCCGCCTCCTTAGTCTTTTACCGCCAACCGACCGCTTTGTACCGCAGTCAAGCTGGTTTCTACGTGGCGTCCCTAAGCGCTTATTAGAGATGTTCGTGCTGGTATAATATTTTTCAAGTAGCCGGTCAAGTACTTTTTCCCTCAAAAAAATTTACGTGCATGCGCCGTTGAACGTGCTACATTTGCGTCTCCACTTCGGCAAAGCCAAGGTTTGTCTAAACGGTTAGTCGGTTCTAGCGTTTGATGTCGCCCCACACTTCGGTGGGCCATTCTCCGCGGGGAGGTGACACCGTTTACAGCACGACCTACCTGACGTTGAATTGATAGCAGAGTACTGAGATGTAGCCTGCGGCAGTGGGCGTTTAGGCCGTGGAATGCTTTAGGAGGTTTGTGTGGGCGAGGACATTGGTCGGCGAAGATTTATAAAGTGCGCCGCGGGTTCAACGGTGGCACTTGCTTCGATGCAAGTGTTTGGGACGGCCGCAGATCACGCTCGCGGCTGCAAGTATTTCAACGTAGCCCAGGCAGCAACCGTGAACGCCATTGCGGAGCAGATCGTTCCTGCCGATGATTCGCCTGGTGCTCATGAAGCAGGAATCCTTTTCTATATCGACGGACTGCTAAACGGGAGATACGGCGGTTTCTACAGAGAGCGTTACGAGAGCGGTCTGAAGCTCATCGACCGCTTCAGCAGAGGGCAATTTCATAAGGACTTCGTGAACTTGAATTCGGATCAGCAAATCTCGGTGCTCAAGGCGCTGGAATCGGGTTCTGCCGCCGGATCGGAAGGAAGCCGGTTTTTTGTCTTAATTCTACGGCACACGATCGAAGGCTATTACGGAGATCCGGAGCACCACGGCAACCCGGGCAATGCAAGCTGGAGGATGATCGGATTCGAGGGCTAAAGCGTGGCGAGCAAAAAAGTAAATGTGATTGTAGTCGGGTCCGGGGCGGGGGGTGGCGTCGTCGCGAAAGAACTAGCAGCGGCTGGTTTATCCGTCGTTGTTTTCGAGCGCGGCCGGATGCAAGGCGCCGATGAGTTCAACCATAGCGAACTTGGATCCCAATATTCTGTCCCCCCGGCCTATGGGCCGTCGGTATTCGCCAATCCCCGTACTTTTCGCTACACAGACCGCGAGGTGGCACACCTGGTCTACCCCGGCGTAAACCAAGAATACGGAAAGACAGCGGCCGCGGTAGGCGGGGGCACACTCGCGTACGGTGGAGCGGCATGGCGGTTCAAAAAGGAAGACTTCCGAATGAAGTCGACCTACGGCGCTATTGCCGGAACGTCCATCGAGGATTGGCCCATCAGTTATGACGACCTCGAGCCCTTCTATCAGAAAGCTGAATATGAGTTGGGCGTGTCAGGTCTAGCGGGAGCCGATCCATTCGCTGAGCCGCGAAAGAAACCGTACCCTCTTCCTCCTCTCCCCATCAATCCGCAGGGCGAGATTGTGCGCGATGCGGGACTGCGACTCGGATGGCACCCATTTCCGCCGCCGTTTGCAATTCTGACCGAGCCCTATAAAGGCAGGAGCGCGTGTATTCAGTGTGTTTGGTGCCTTGCTCATGTATGCGAGGTGGAGGCGAAGTCAGGAACGCAGGCAACGATGTTGCCCCTCGCGCTGAAGACGGGCAAATGTGAGCTGCGCACGAATTCGTTTGTTACGCGGATCCTGACCGACAACCGGGGAAGACCGAATGGCGTGCAGTACTACGACGCCCAAAAGCAGGGTCATGAACAACAAGCGGACCTGATCATAGTCGCCTGCTCGGCGACGGAGTCGGCAAGGCTGCTGCTGAATTCCGCGAACGAGTTTCATCCTCGTGGTCTTGGAAACTCGTCAGGGCAGGTAGGAAGAAACCTGAATGATCACACGGGCGGAGATACGTATGGTCTTTTCGACCGTGACATCCCGCATGATAAAGGACCTGGGCCCTCTATTGCATTTAATGACTGGAATCACTCCCATGCGCCCGGGATTCCCGGAGGAGGGTACATCTACAACTACTACTGCACGCTTCCCATCGAGTTCGCGGGGACGCGCCCTCCAGGAGAAGCGGCTTGGGGCAAGTCACACAAATCTTTTCAAAAAAAATATTTTCATCGTTACATACACCTGGGCAGCAACTGCCAGGCCATGCCGCAGGAAAAAAACTGCGTTGATCTTGATCCAAAGGTTCGTGATGCCTGGGGCATGCCTGTCGCCCGCATTACGCACTCCTGGTGTGAGACCGACATCAATATCGCCAATTTCGTCATGGATAAAGGCGAGCAACTGCTGAAAGAAGCGGGAGCGATCAAAACCTGGAGAGGCGTAAATAGCCGAGGTGGTGTGAATGATCACCAGAACGGAACCTGTCGCATGGGTAACGATCCGAAGACTTCGGTTGTGAATCGCTACTGCCAAAGCCATGACGTTGATAATCTCTTCATCACCGATGGCAGCGTGTTGGTGACCGACGCAGGCTTTAACCCCTCGCTTACCATCCAAGCGCTCTCTTTTTGGGCAGCGGACTACATCAACAAAGAATGGCAAGGCTCGGCGTTTCGCAATAAACGCAGCTGACAGCTCGACGGAACAAAACAGCGTTGAAAGGAGTCGAATGAGCGGCGGCAGATGGCTGATCTTCGCGGCATGGATGGGAATCTTCGTTTATGGATATCTCAATGCGATGCTCGGCATCGTCCTTCCCAATCTGATGGCTAAACTCAAGCTGGACAAGTCGCAGGCCGGTAGCTTCTTCATGGTCAGTTCTTTCGGCTTGCTAATCGCAGCTGTGCCCTCGGGACTAACGATGGACGCGCTTGGAACGAAGTTGATTGTCTGTCTGGGCCTGTTACTTGTAGCGGCAGCGTTCTGGTCTCTCGGCGCTATCGATTCCTCCAAACTGCTTTATCCGACGGCATTGATTCTAGGTCTGGGCGGCTCGATGGTTGTCGCCGGAGAGAATACGGCGATGTCCATGGTCAACGCTAGCCAGCGCGAGGTCGCGGCAAATTTGCTGAACCTGTTCTTCGGGGTGGGAGCTTTTGTGGCTCCGTTCATCGTGATGCCTGTTCTGAAGCGAAGCGGGTTTTCTGGAGTGCTAAAAGCATCAAGCCTGCTGACCGTTGCGATTCTGACGCTGCACCTGATGTTAGCGTTTCCGCAGCCGCCAGCATCCCATGGGTTGGCACTGGCCCACGCCGGTGCTCTTATCATGCAGCCTCGGTTGCTGCTGTTGATGTTTCTAATTTTTCTTTACGTGGGTACCGAATTTTCTATTTGGAGTTGGACGGTGACATTCTTCACGTCCGAACGCAGCTACGATCAGAAGCTTGCGTCAAGGATGATCTCGGCTTTCGCGCTGGCCATGATTGCGGGTCGCTGGTCCAGTCAGTGGACGCTTTCTGCACTCGGACCTGAACGCCTGCTCCTGGTGAGTGCGGCCGGAGCGGTGTTATGTCTCTCAGGTATGTTTACCTTGCGCAGTCGAATGTTGATCGCCATCTCCACCTTCGCTGCTGGGGCGTTTATGGCCTCGATTTTCCCGACAGCCTTAGGCCTTGCCGGTAGATACTTTCCCTCGCAAGTTGGAACCGCGATTAGTCTTGTGACGACAGGAGGGTGGATTGGAGCGATTTTGATTCCGCCGACGGTCGGGTTCATAGCCAACCGGAAGGGAGTCGCACGCGGCGTTCTCATTCCAGTTGGAACAGCGCTCCTGATGCTTGTTTCACCTGCTGTGCTGGCTGTACGCTAGAAGGCTCTTCCTCCCAACGAATCGGCTGACGTCAGACTGCCGGGAAAGTACGATTCGACTCGGCAAGAGCGGTTGACCTGCTGTTGGCTTTTCGTCTCAGATTGATACCGCAAATGGTCGAGCCCGTGCGAGAATATCCACCCGACAAGCTTGAGGCCCACGATTGACCAGTCCGCGCAACTCTTTGTATCAGCTTTCTCGGCGTAGTTTCCTTGCAAAGTTCGGGTTGCTCGGGATCATTGGCCCGTCGCGGTTCATAGGTTCGCCACTGTTCGGCGGACCGGCTGCAATCGCAATTCCTCAGCCGGGATCGCAATCTCTTTTCGAACCCATCCCACCATCTGTCAGCGGCGTTCGTTGGAAACATTCGAATGGCAGGTCACCGCAATACTACCTCCCCGAAACAACCGGTGCTGGCTGTGCTTTCATTGATTATGACAATGATGGCTGGCTCGACATCTATCTTGTAAACAGTGGGACTTGCGACTTCTTCGATCCAAAACCTCCTCTTCGTAACGCGCTTTACAGAAACAACCGCGACGGTACGTTTAGTGATGTGACTGAAAAGGCGGGGGTACAGGGCGGCGGCTATGGCATGGGCGTCGCAGTTGGCGACTACGACAATGATGGTTTCCCCGACTTGTACGTGACTCAATACGGGCGCAGCATTCTCTACCGCAACAACGGCGATGGAACGTTTACCGATGTAACGCAGAAAGCTGGCGTTGCTGCTCCAGGATGGGCATCTAGTGCAGTCTGGTTCGATTACGACAACGACGGCCGGTTAGACCTCTTCGTCTGCCGCTTTGTGGATTTCAACAAAGACAAAAACAAGTTCTGCGGCAACAACGCTACGGGCGAACGCTACTACTGCGTTCCGCGCGTCTATGATCCCATGCCGAGTTGGCTGTTTCACAATAACGGCGACGGCACTTTCACGGACGTGAGCAGGGAATCAGGCATCGCTGATTATCTTGGCAAGGCATGGGGTGTAGTCGCCTGTGACATTAATAACGATGGCCGGATGGATCTTTTTGTGGCAAATGACACGGTTGCTAATTTCTTGTTCGTGAATCAGGGGAATGGCAAATTCACGGACATAGGATCGGAGGCAGGTGTCGCCTACAGCGCGGAGGGAAGTGCTCGCTCTGGAATGGGAGTGGACGCAGCGGATTATGACGATGATGGTTGGACGGATCTTTTCTTATCCAATGTTGACCGCGAAATGTATTCGCTTTATCACAACAACCGCGACAATACTTTCGAGGATGAGGCGCTGGTGACAGGAATTGGCAAGGCTACACAGTTGATGAGTGGATGGGGGGTGAAGTTTTTCGATTTCGACAACGACGGCAACGTGGATCTTTTTCTTGCAAACGGCCACCCCGATGACAAAGTCGAAACGCATGACAACGATGTTCAGTATTCGGAACCCATGTTGTTGTTTCGGAACAATGGAAGCAAGTCTCTACAAGTTTTTGACAATGTAAGCAGTCACGCTGGACCTATCTTCAATCAACGTTTTGCCGCAAGAGGTATGGCCATCGGTGACTTCGATAACAACGGGGCAGTTGATGTCCTTGTGGCGGTGAACAACGACGTCCCAATCCTTCTGCGAAACACAGCTGTCAGCAGGAACCACTGGCTCGGCTTGCACCTGATCGGAACAAAATGCAATCGGGATGCGGTTGGAGCGATTGTTGCTTGGCAGGCCGGAGATTTGAAGCGACACATTTCGAAAGTCAGTGGCGGAAGTTACCTCTCATCGCATGATCCACGCTTGGTCCTGGGTATCGGTCGCCGCTCCAAGATTGATTGGGTTGAAGTGAAATGGCCGGCGCCTAGCGGATTGGTTGAGCAATTTACGGCACTGCCTGTGGACAAATACATTACCCTGCAAGAAGGCGAAGGCAACAAGCTGCAGAAGTAGACTAGTCGACGAACTTATAAAAAGGTTGCTCGCGCAGCGCTGCTGACCCCTCACCGGAAGATTGCGCGCAGAAAGATCAACTCGATGATAGTCGTTTTGTCGCAACTGCTCGGTAGTTGCTGTACGAGAATTGTGCTTGGCCGCAGAGCCTGCTGGATGGTCGTGAAACGCGTAAGTTACTCCCCAGAAGAATGCAATTTCGACACCGAGGGAGCCCTACCCCGGCATCTCACCCAGGTGTACTCGATTACGGCCGTTTGCCGCATTTTGCCCGCAATTTGCAGCCTAGTGTGACCTGCTGATTTCTTCTTATCCAAATCGCAGGCTGCGAGATCGCCGGAGGCAGCCT
>Ga0126370_10000354_pt1 | contig 18426 bp, 14 predicted proteins | sample PanSoiMetaPlot_3_FD_92586 | JGI IMG/M metagenome (GOLD analysis project Ga0126370, IMG submission 92586) | Tropical forest soil microbial communities from Panama - MetaG Plot_3 | ecosystem: Environmental > Terrestrial > Soil > Tropical forest > Bulk soil | place: Panama | collected 2016-02-17 | reverse complement strand
CCTTGACGACGCTCATGTCCGTGATCCCGTGTTTTCCCTTGAGCAGGGGCCACTGATAGCGCTCACCAACAGAGCCCATCGAAGGATCGGTCGAGTGTCCGACAATGCCGACGCGAGCTGGAACGATTAGGCGTGTGCCAGTCTCCACCGCAAATGCTGGATGCGTTCCCCATAGGAAATCCACAGGCAGGGGGCCCATTCCCTCGATTTCAAAATGCATTTGCACTTCGCGATCGAGTAGGGAAATCGTTTTGCTGGCCTTGATCGCACTGATCGGGCCAAATGTGGAAAGACAAACCAGCGCCTTGTTATGGTCGGATTTGGTTTCTTCTACCGCCCACTCGAGTGAGCGCAGTTCACCGAGATTAGGAAACGGCTCATTGTTGTAAACACAGGCATCCGCGGTTGGGAACGCGTCGTCCCATCCCCCACACCAGTAATTGTCGAAATTGGCATCGACAGGGAATCGCTGCGGTCGAATGCGAGGGTTCTCCCAAAGGAAATTCCTCGCCTGCTTTTTATCTAACAGCCGAAGAATCTTCGCTCCGACCTCCGGCAGGATGTATAACGAAAGCGATTCATTTTCCAGCCGGATCACGCGAAGTCCATCCCGCGACATATCCGTCACAGTGCACACCGATTCTTGTCTGCGAGCTTTATTCACTTTTTCTGTTTGCTTAGCAGGAGAGTGAAGATGGATTCTTTGTCGAGATGCACCTGGGCGGATCCGTTCGCAATCACCGCCGTGCCCGTCTGTTCACAGTCCAGCCGTGGAGTTGTCTGAAAGATCCGCCATTCGCCTTCGTAGCCCGGCAAGGAGACAGTAATATTTTCAGCCCCTGCTTCGCGCATGCCGACGACAACGACCGATGCGTCATCGCCGTTTACAAAGCCGCTCATGAGCATACCCTCAGGCCCCTCAACGCTAATGCGTTGCGCGCCCACGTGCACGAAGTGATATAGCTGTTTGGCCGCATAGTAACGCTTCTTCGGTTGGTACTGGTGATTGTGATTGGCAAACAGCCCGTAGTAGGTCATGCGGGGATAATGCTCGTGATAGTTGTCGAAGGCATCCCAGAACACGGCGGCGGTTACTCCCTGGTTGATCGAGCGTAAAGCGCGTTTGGTTGCCGCCAGCGAAAACCCTTTCCATTCGTTTTCCGCAGACTGATTCAGGTCATCCAGATCGCCGTATTCGGTCAGCCACACAGGTATGCTTGCATAGGCACTTTCCTGCACCGCTCTTACGTGGGGAGTGGCATCATTCGCATCCGAATAGGAGTGCAGAGAAAACGCGCCGATACTCGGCATCAGTTCCTTACTTTTGAGGATTTCTTCAATGTAGTTGTTCTGCATGTGCGCCTGCTCAGCAGCCACGATCCTGACGTCGCCCAGCCCTTCTTTCTTTAGGCGCTTTGCAATCACATTGAGCAGAGTTGGCATCTCTTGCGGATCCACGCGGGGCCCTTCGTTGGGATAGCAATCTGTCTCATTCAGTGGGCCAAAATACCGGAAATCCACATGGGCCGTGTTTCGCGCATACACAGCCAATGAGACCACAGTTTCCGCGAACTCCTCATACATCTGGGGATTGAGATGGCTCTTCGTATCTTGGGAGCAGGTCTTAAAAGTGGGGGCGCTACGATCTTCATTGAGCATCCATGCTGGTGGAATCCCGCTCAGCGTGAGGTAAGGTCGAACGTCGAGTGAATTGAGATACCTGCCAGCAGCCCATGCCGCCTCGAACTCTGGGATGGAGTATCGGTCGTTGTAGTATTCCCAATTCATCACATTTGCATCGTCATTGTCGTTCGCCGCCTCCCAGTTGGTGAGGCCGTAAGGGTCGATGCGAAATAGGGTTGCGCCCAAGTCTTTCACGAGCAGATCGATCATCGGGCGTTGAGAATTTCGGAAGTAGGTGCCGTTGAAGTTCACCCCGAATCCGTCGATCGTCTGAAAACGCTGCAACGGATCGATTTTGATACGCGCGAGAACGGATTCAGCGCGGACTCCGATGTGCAAGGCCAGGAAGAATACCGCGATGGTAGTAGCGAACAAGCGAGATCGAGGGCACATTATTTCGCAGATCCCGTCCGAGCCCACCTGCTTGCATCTGGTTTGCGGGCTCAAGAAGTACAACCCATTGCAGTCATCTACATAATGCTGTTGTTGCTTGCGCCACCTTTATATACACTCTATGGAACCTGGTCAACCCATGGATTCCGTTTCCAGCGCGGAATTTTTCAGCACAATTGATTCAACTCTACGGGCTGTCTTACGCTGGCATTACTAGGGAGCTTTCGTGTTCTCTGCTGAACGGCTACGTGACTGGATTCTGCTTCTGCTCTGCAATCTCATGTGGGCAGGTCAATTTGTTTTGGTCAAGATCGTGCAAGAACAAATGGGACCAATTGCCGCGACCTCTTTCCCGATGCTGATTGCAACGACTTTTCTGTTCCCCATAGTTCATTTTGAATTGCGATCCCAGCCGCCGAATGTGCCAAACAGACCGTTTTTGCGAGACTGGCGTGGCTTCATGACAATCGGAGTGCTTGGGCAGGTCGTGGCGCAGCTGTTTATCACCTGGGGCGTTCGTTACTCACTTGCCTCCAATGCCGCGCTGTTGATGCTAACCCTTCCCATTGTTACGACCGTCATGGCGTATTTTCTCCTGGGGGAGAAGATGTCTCCCATCCGATGGCTGAGTTTCGCCCTAGCTGTGGCGGGGGTTATGGAGTGCTCCGGAGTGAACTGGAAGGAACTCAATCTAGTTGCTAGTAATTACCTCATCGGCAATGTTCTGATCTTTTTCAGCATCTGCGGAAGTGCCTTCTACAATGTTTATAGCAAGAAATTGTTGGAGCGTTACACACCGCTTCAGGTTCTACTCTACAGTTACTATTTCGTTGTCGCGTTGCTAATACCAATCACAGCCTTGGTGGAGCCTGAGGCGTTCCGGGAGATGCTGCACTATAGGACTCAGACATGGGTCGGCATAGCTATGCTGGCAGTGATTCAGTACTGCCTGTCGATGGTGATTTTCTTAACTGTGCTGAGTCGTCTGGATGCTACCCAGGCGAGTCTGTCGAACTATCTGATTCCTTTTTTCGGGTTAATCATGGCGGCAATCGTGCTCCACGAGCATCTAACGGTTCCTATGCTGGCCGGCGGTGTGCTCGTGCTGTTGAGCACGCTACTGATTACAGTATATGAGGAGCACAAGTGGGCCAAGTCGGGACAAGCGGTGGACTAGAAGTCGGCGGGAGCTACGCGGTTAGCTTGCTTCCAAACCGGCAGGACATTCCGTCCGCGAACTTCTTGACCAACTGACCAAGAGCCGGAATACGCTCCTCGCTGATCTGATGGGTGGTCCCGGTCACGCTCACGGCCGCCAGCACTACATTGCCCTCTCCAAAAACAGGGGCGGCAACACAGGCGACACCCGCCTCGCCTTCACTGATCTCCCACGCATAACCCAAGCGACGAAACCGGCCAAGCTGTTTCTCGAGTTGTTGTCTGACAGTAATCGTATGTGGGGTGAGCCGGTTCAGGGGAAGATACCTCAAGGTGTTCTTCAGTTCTTCGTCGGGAAGAAAAGCCAGCAGAACCTTGCCTACGCCGGAGGCGTGAAGCGGCCATCTCATCCCGACGTAGGATGAAAACTGGATCAACCCTGAGCTGGGCACACGATCGATGTAAATTGACTCCCCTTCACGCATGACTGCGATATGACCAGTGAGGCCACTTTCGAAGACAAGTTGTTCCAATAGGCTGCGGCATTTCCCCGCAATGTCAATTTCCTTGCTCTTTCTTCCAGAGTAGGAAAAGAGCTTTATTCCCAACGTATATCGAGACGACTCCTGATCCTTTTCGACATACCCAAGTGCCTGCAAGGTATAAATAATCGCGGCAACCGAACTCAGGGGCAGGTGAAGAGCGCGATGGATCTCCGACATCGTCAGCCCTTTCTCCTTTTCCACGAGTAAGTCGATCAGGTCAAAACAGCGCTTGATGGCCGGTACCAGGTACTGCTTTTTGGAAATCTTCACCATTAATATTAATCACTTTCGGGAGCACAAGACTCGACTGAGTTTACCATCCGCCCGTGGCGCCGCTCATCCCCGTAGCGGATTCGATGGATTTCAGGCAAGACAATAGGTATCAGCTCCGACCCACGATCGGCAGAACAAACCTGAGTTCTGCAGTATTTCTGGGACGCAGGAAATCGAGATCGCAACCTTCATCGCATTGCAGAACGTGATCCATATAAAGCCTGGGATAGCCGCGCAGGTGAGGACTGTCCAGTGGACTCCAGTTGGCGAGACGTTTGACAAGCTCATCCCCACCTATCAGGACATCCAGCTGGCGTTGTGAGAGATCCAAACGAATCGCATCGCCGTTCTGCAGAATCGAAAGCGGCCCACCCGCAGCATCAGGGCAACAATGGAGAACTATGGTTCCATAGCTTGTTCCGCTCATCCGCGCATCACTGATCCGGACCATGTCAGTCACACCAGATTCTTGCAACCGTCGAGGGATGGGAATAGCACCCCACTCCGGCATTCCGGGCACAGCTTTGGGTCCGCAGTTCTTCAGAACCAGCACAGAATCTGCCGAGACCTCCAGTTGCGGATCATCAATGCGCGCCAGCATGTCCGAATAATTCTCGAAGACAACGGCCTTGCCCTCGTGCCGCAAGAGCCTGGGCGATGCGGCAGATGTCTTCAGGATTGCCCCCTTTGGGGCAAGATTACCGCGCAGCACAGCGATCGCTCCATTTGACTGAAGAGGATTGCTAAGCGTCCGAATCACTGTCGGATCACGGCACAATGCCGTCTCCAGGTTCTCTGCAACAGACCTGCCTGTTACTGTCAGACAACTCGTCTCCAGCAGCGACTCGATTTGCTTCATCACTGCGGGCACACCCCCTGCGGAATGCAACGCGTGAATCAAGTGTCTGCCCGAGGGTTTTATATCAGCTAGACACGGAATGGTTCGCCCCAATTCGTCAAAGCGCTGCAGGGGTAAGTCGATGCCAAGCCGTCCAGCAATCGCCACCAGGTGGATGATGGCGTTCGTGGATCCACCAAGTGCCATGCAGAGCCGGATCGCGTTGTCGAAAGCGCCTGCGGTCATGATGTCGCTCGGCCGCAGGTTCTGTTCCGTCAAAGCGACGATGCGACGCCCGCTCTCTTCGGCTACGGTCATCCGCCCCGGGTCGTCAGCTGCGAAGGTTGAAGAACCGGGCAGCATCATCCCAAGCCCTTCGGAAACGGCGGCCATGGTGGAGGCTGTACCCATCACATTGCAGGCACCAGTCCCGCAGGACATACACTGTTCCAGCTCCCGCCATTCTTCGGCTGAGAGCTTTCCTGTTCGATATTCATCCCAGATCCACAGGTCTGTACCACTTCCGATCTCAACGCCGTTCCATTTGCCCGTGGTTCGCGGTCCACCATTCACCTGAATGGCTGGGAGGTTTGCGCTCGCCGCTCCCATCAGCTGCGCCGGCCCGGTCTTATCACAATTAGACAGGAGCACAACGCCATCTATCGGATTCGAGCGTAGGGTCTCTTCCACCTCCATGGCCATGAGGTTGCGATACAGCATGGCGGTTGGCTTCATGAACTCTTCCCCGAGCGAGATAGTGGGGAATTCCAGGGGGAGCGCTCCTGCGGACAATATTCCACGTTTTACCGCGGCTGCGACTTGCCGCAAGTTCATGTTGCAGTTGTTTAATTCACTCCAGGAGTTTGCGACACCGATGACGGGCCGGTCCCGATATCGCTCAGGGTCGATGCCCATGTTGCGCAGTGCCGCGCGATGTTGCATCCCAAGTTCGTCGCGACCGTAGAACCATTGTTGGCTGCGATATTTCATCTAGGAAATAAGGCCGTCATTCTTATGTCTACGCTATGGCCTCTCTGCCCTTTGAGGATGGCTGGCGCCCTAGGCCGAGGTGATCGAGCCATTGCAGGACTTTTTGGTTTAGGAATTCTATGTGCGCCTGATCATCGGGCGCGACGGTGAGAGTGGCCTCACGAACCAGCGGAGCAGGTAGCAATCCTCGCGCCGTCAGCAGAGACTTTTCCGCGTGATGAAAGAATTCAAGGCTTTGCAGACTATAGGTGACCTGGGGAAGTATGCCTATAAATGCCGAATAGGCTGCATCCTGGTCGCCTCGGCGAGCAAGCTTCCAAATAAGTTGCAGAATGTCGGCAACTGCAAGGCCGGGCATCACTCCCACGATGCCGGCAGGAATTAATTCTAAAATGTAAACACCACCCCAGCCTTCCAATACTCCGAGCTCTCCACTAGTTCCGTCAACGATGGCGCGTACGCGCTCGGACATCAGAGGCTCTTCCAGTTTTAGGTAACGAAAATGCTCGTGCTGACGCCGAAGCTGCTGCAGGAAATCCACACTAACCGTCGCTCCTCCAGGATTAAAATCTTGGATTAGAAGCGGAATTCCCAACCCTTTGAGGATCCGGTCGAAGTAGCGCAGTAGGTCGCGCTCCGGCAGATTGAAAAGACGTGGCACTGCAACTGAAATTGCTGCAGCACCCGCACGCTCCAACTCGCGCGCTATTTCCGCTACGTATGCGGTCGAGAAATGGTTTACTTGGGCAACGACCGGAATTCGACCGTCGGACAAGGCAACCGCCTGAATGGCTGCATCGCGCCTCTCCACGTCGGTTAGTTTGTAGAATTCACTCGCATACGCCGGCAGGCAGACGGCGCAAACTCCAGCCTCCAAAGCAAAGTCCAAGAGGTTTTTGAAAGCGCTCCAGTCTGGGGCCCCACTCGCGGAAAAGGGCGTGGGGACAATCGGAACTACTCCATCTATTTGAAACGGCGGCATAAGACTTCCCCCAGAACTCTAGTTGCCTTCTATTAGGATAGGAACCTTTTGGCAATTCAATTTGCTGCTATGCAATTCAAGTAATCGTAGTCGATGTTGCGAGCCCAGGCAAGGAAATCATCTTCCGAGCACAGAAATCTGCGTACGTAGGTTGTAGGTAAAAACTGCTTGCTCCGAGTAGAGGAGAGCTGGTGAGCGTTTCGTGTTCTTTGGCTGTGTCCGTCGTTTTCCGCAGCCCGTGTAAGTTCACATGACTCACCGGTGATCTCGCACCGGATCGCAAGGAGTGGTCACCCACTCCCGGTTGCTACATACCGTAGCGCAGCCCCCCTTGCGCTAATCGCCGCTTTCAGAAGTTGCTAAGACGATTAGCTTGAAATAAGTTTTTGCGTCTCGCCAAGGAGAGAGCGATGAGAGAGCCAGCAGAATCAACGAAAGCCCATCCAGCTCCCTAGCGCACTTCGTCATGCCACAGCCCAGCTTTCTTGTTGTGTCCGCGAAGGTCCATCACCATTGTTGTGCAGCAAGGCTGCTTGTTCACTCGAATAGAGACGGGGACCGATGCAGTGGCCGAACAATGGCACAGAAAACGGAGTGCGAGCTGGCACTCTTGTGACGTTGGTTTTTCCCTGCACAACGACAATCGGCCAAGTTTCTGTCGCGCCACCCAAAGCTGTCCCATTTTCTTCCGGATATTTTTGTGCCGGAGCTCAAGTGTCATAACTGAACTGCAGAAAACGCCTCTCCCATCTTCGGGCGGCGGGAGTGTAGCAATAAGAACCCTTAGCGTTCACTACGCCTCGTGTGTCGGATTCGACGACCCTCTTCATGAGCTCTGGAACTTGCTTAGAGTCGAGATCGGGTAGAAGATCACGCATGATCGCGCATTAGGCCAGGATTCCGGCAAGCATGAAGCGAAATGACCCTGGCAAAGGTGATCCAATATCCCAGATCGTTCCGTAATGAGCGATCAACGTCGGCGATCTAGGCAACACCTGCACCAAACGGAATCCCTCTTGCAACATCGCGTACATAACTCGATTCGTGGTAAATCCGCGCACATTCTTCCACAGGAGAGAAGGTTGTTTGCCCCACTGCCGTGCCAACGCGAGAAATATGCGATCGCACTCGGTTGCAAGGCGCTGCTCAGATCTCGGCGGTGGGGACCTCGAAGATGAAGTGTATGCTGTGGAATTTCTAAAAAAAAGCGGCTACGTGAAACCAAGCGAATCGAATCCCGGGGGATCGTATGGCGATTTGGCGGTTTCATGATCATAATGGCAGTATCGGCATAGGGAGAGGGGTCACCCCTCCCGCCCTGCCACACCACCATACGTATGGGTCCGCGTACGGCGGTTAAGAGCCAAATAGTTTGATCATTTTGTCTCGTGAGTCATCGATGTGAACTTCCATGGCACGGCGCGCATCAGCGGGCTGGTGCGCTCCAATCGCACGCAGGATGTCGCTGTGACCAATCCAGCCCGGCACGGTTTGAGTACAGAGCGTATCGAGGCGAGTCACATAAGCCAGCGTCAGGCTGAGTTGGCTCACCACTCTCTCATTGCCTGTCATTTCGGAGAGGCGCCGATGGAAGACCTCATTGGCTCGGAGGATGTCGGCTAATTCGGCCTCCGGGTCGTTCTCCGGGGCGACCAGACCCCGCAACTCGGAAATCTGCTCACTGCCCGCGGTTTGCGCCGCTCTCTCTGCCGCGAAACACTCCAGCACCTTCCGGTATTGATACATATCAACAATGTCACGTACGGAAATTGGTGTGACCAGAAAGCCCTTGCGGCGAATGCGAGAGAGCCACTTATCCTGCATGAGGCGGGTGCAAGCTTCCCGCACCGGAGTGCGGCTAGTTCCGCATCTTTCGGCCAGATCGGCTTCGGAAAGAAACTCCCCGGGAGGAAGCTTTGCGGTGATCAGCCAATCTCGCAAGATACTATAGACGCGCTCTACTTCCCCTAGCTTGTTTGCCTTGGCTTTGGTTATCGTCGCGATCGAAGACCAACCCTTATTGTTCTGGTAAACAGCCCAGAAGAGAAAAAATTCTGTCTATTAGAAGTGTTGCCGCCTCGTCAGGATATTGCTAGTATACTGCAAAAATACGGGACATTCCAAATGTGCGGCATTGTCGGGTATCTAGACAAACTCGGCGGTGAGGGTGGGAACATTGGCAGCATATTGCTTGGAATGCTCAATGCTCTCGCTTGTCGTGGTCCAGATTCCGCGGGCGTTGCTCTCTTTGGCCAGTACCGGCCTGATCAGTTTGTGGCGCAGGTTAAGCTTGGCGACAATGGCGACGGCGCGGAGCGCGCCCACAAAATCAAAACCATAGCAGAGAGCTACGGCGCTCGGGAGTTCACGCAAACCGGCGCTTACCTGCGGTTTGTTTTCAGGAAAACGGACGATCTGAACGCGTTCATAGCAGGGGTGGAGGGCACTGGACCGGATGTTGAAGTGGTCAGTGTCGGGAGGCGCCTAGAGATTGTCAAGCAGGTCGGCTCGCCCGCCCGACTGGAGAAGACCTTCGGAATCTCCCGTGTCCAAGGCCAACATGGAATCGGTCACACGCGTCTTTCCACCGAGTCAGTGGTTGACTTGAGTCATTCGCAGCCGTTCTGGAGTCACGGCTATCCCGATCTTGCCATTGTCCACAATGGCCACATTACGAACTACCACCAACTGCGCCGCAGGTATGAACAGCGAGGCACTCGTTTCTATACCGAAAATGACTCGGAGATCGTGGCCGTTTTTCTGTCGAACAAGTTGCGGCAGGGAGAGAACCTGCGCGTCGCGATGGAATCCATGATCGCGGAGTTGGACGGGTCCTTTAGTTGCCTGGTGGCGACTGACTCCGCTCTTGGATTTGTGAAGGATACATTCTCATTCAAGCCGCTGGTGTTTGCCGAGACCGACCGCTTTGTCGCGGTCGCGACCGAAGAAATCGCAATACGTGGTGCAATCCCAGGCGAATTCGCGGTGCAGGAGGCGCAAGCTAAGGAAGTGCGTGTATGGCAGAGGTGGACGCATCCGGACGGACAACACGAGAGATCAACAGCGCTATCCGGCGACTGATTGCCGAATCCTGTAAGGAGATTACTGTGAAAAACCCAGGAGCACGGCACAATCTTGCCGTCGCTATTCTGGCTGACGCGCACATTCGCTTCACGGGCAGCGCCGGTTACTATTGCGGCGGCCTGATCGACGGAGCATCGATTGAAATCGCAGGCAGTGCTGGTTGGGGGGTTGCGGAGTCGATGTTGAGTGGCACCGTACGTGTGCATGGGAGTGCAGGGAGCGGCGCCGCGGCAGGCATCCGAGGCGGGACGGTTGTGATTCTTGGTGACGCCGCTGCGCGGCTCGGCGTCTCGATGAAGGGCGGCACGGTAATTGTCGCGGGCAACTGCGGCTATATGGCAGGCTTCATGGCGCAGAAAGGGACTCTGATCGTGTGTGGCGATGTCGGGGAAGCATTCGCGGATTCGATGTATGCAACGGTTTGTTATGTGGGGGGCAGAATCGCCAATCTCGGTACGGATGCTGTGATCGTTTCGATGGATTTCCGCGAAGCCGAGCAATTGGAGAAGACCCTGAGTGCCCAACTGCCCGTATCTCTGCGCGGCGCCAAACCGGCCGCTGCCGATTTTAAGAAAGTCATTGCCGGGCGTAAGCTGTGGAACTTTGATAAACGCGAGTGGCGCATCTGGCAGGAGGCTCTCTAGATTGGCAGAATTACAACAGAGCGGTATTTTCGCGCCGAAAGTCATCGAGGAGATTCAGGCCAAGGCCGAATCGGGCCTATACGCTATTCGCGGCTTTGGCACATTGCGTGAGCGCCGCTGGCCGACCTTCGATGATCTTACGTTTCTGCCCTGCTCCCTCACGCGAATTCCGCTCGAAGGATATCGGGAAAAGTGTTCCACGAAGACAACTCTCGGAACTCGTTTCGCAAAGAAGCCCATCCAGCTTGACATTCCGGTCATGATCACCGGCATGAGTTGGGGAGCGCTCTCTTACAATGCAAAGGTAGCTTTGGCCAAAGGCGCGGCGGCCGCCGGGTCCTCCAATACAACCGGCGATGGCGGCATGTTGAAAGCCGAACGGGAGAACAGCCGGACACTTATTTACGAAGTTCTACCGTCCCGCTACGGGGTCAACATCCATCACATGCGCATGGCGGACGCGATTGAGTTGACGATCGGCCAGGGCGCAAAACCCGGCACAGGCGGGCTGTTGCTTGGGTCGAAAGTTTCAGACCGCATCGCAGAACAGCGGGATTTACCCATCGGGGTTGATCAACGAAGCGCCGCCAGGCATCCGGACTTTCTTGGACCGGACGACATGATTATTAAGGTGGAAGAACTTCGCGAAGCTACCGACTGGCAAGTCCCCATCTTTATTAAGCTAGGGGCTAGCCGGGTCTACGATGACGTGAAGTTAGCCGCCAAAGCGGGCGCGGACGTGATTGTGGTGGACGGAATGGAGGGTGGCACGGGAGCTTCTCCAGCGATTTTTCAGGAGCACACCGGGCTCCCAACGCTGGCTGCGGTCTGCGAAGCCCGCAGCGCCCTCGAGGACATTGGTCTTTACGGAGAAGTGCAGTTAATTATCGCAGGCGGGATTCGCGACGGAGTCGATGCCGCGAAAGCGATGGCTCTTGGCGCCGATGCCTGCTATATCGGCACCGCGTCACTCATAGCGCTCAATTGCAACAAGCCAATCTATGAAGATGACTATCGCGCGATTGGAGCGGCGCCACACGCTTGTCACCATTGCCATACTGGACGCTGTCCGGTAGGAATAACGACGCAGGATTCTGAGTTGATGAAGCGCCTGGATATTGAGCACGGGGCGGAGCGCGTGCGGAATCTCCTGCAAGTGATGACTCTGGAGACCCAAATGCTCGCCCGCTCCTGCGGAAAATCCGATGTGCATCATCTCGAACCGGAGGATATGGCCGCGCTCACGCTGGAGGCTTCGGCGATTTGTGGGCTTCCCCTCGTCGGCACGAGAAAGGTGTTTGCCCTGTAATGTCTTTCCTGGTGCCTTGTCCCAATTGCGGCCGCCGCTCCGTCTACGAATTCCGATTCGGCGGAGAAGTACGTCAGGTTCCTGCACTCGACGCGACTGAAACCGAGTGGCGTAACTACCGGTTCAATCGCACCAACTCGGCCGGGGTACAAACCGAGTGGTGGTTTCATCGTTTAGGCTGCCGCCAGTGGTTACAGGCCGTACGCAACACTGTCTCCAATGAGGTGCTGGAAGCATACTTGCCAGGGGAGAAGCGTTGAAGCTTCATTTCCAAGGTAAAGCGCTCGAGGCGCAGGACGGCGATACGATTGCCGCTACGCTCTATCGTAACGGACAAAGGATTTTCAGCCGCAGCTTCAAATACCACCGCCCCCGCGGATTGCTTTGCGTCTCCGGCAAATGCCCCAACTGCCTGATGAATGTGGATGGCATTCCCAACGTCCGCACCTGTATCACGCCAGTGTGTGATGGCATGAAAGTAAGGCCGCAGAATGTCTTCCCTTCCCTTGAAACTGATTTTTTGTCGATCACCCAGCATTTCGACTGGCTAATGCCGGTAGGTTGGTATTACAAGACCTTCACTAATCGAGCGGTGTGGCACGCTGTTGAGCCGACCATACGCAAGGTTGCTGGCCTCGGCGAGGTCCTTTCATCGGAGACAAAGGAATACGAGCATTCCTGGATGCACGCCGACACTGCGGTAGTCGGCGGGGGCTGGTCTGGGATGCAATCAGCTTTGGATGCGGCCGCGAGGGGTGACCAAGTCGTGCTCGTCGACGATCAACCTGCCCTGGGTGGCCAGAGTCGATATCGAAAAAGCGGTGGAGACGTGGCAGCTGACCTTATTCAGCGGCTTCAAGCTCTCCACAATGTGCGGATACTCTACGACAGCTACTGCTTCGGTCTTTATGAAGGCAACTTGCTAGGCGTGTTGCAGCGGAATCCTCATGCAGGAGTGGTGGAACGTCTTGTGCATCTGCGGACAGAGCAAGTCACCGTCGCAACCGGTGCATATGAGACTCCCATTCTTTTCTCGAATAATGACCTACCTGGGGTAATGCTCTCCAGTGGAGTTTTGCGGCTGCTGCATCTCTACGGTGTACCTGCGGGCAGGAGGGCGGTGATCGTCGGTACCTTCGGCACAAGTGCGGATGTGTGCGCGGAGTTGCGTGACGCGGGGATCGAAGTTGTGACGATTGTTCACCCCGAACAGGTTGTAACCGCAAACGGTTCTGGCCACGTGAAAGGTATTCAGACCCAGAGCGGAAATTTTGCGTGCGACTTGATCGTAGTCTGTGGGCCGCGCGTACCCGATGTCGGCCTTGCCACGCAGGCCTCCGCAAAGCTTAGCTGGAAAAGCACGCAGGGGGCCTTCTTGCCTACCGCCCTGCCAGTACACATTTCGGTTGTTGGCGACGCCGCCGGCGAAGGGCTTATCGGCGTCGCTGCACCGCTGCCTTACAGCAAGCGTGCCTTTGTCTGCCTCTGCTCCGACGTGTCGAGCCAGGATCTTTGCGACGGAATCGCCGAAGGTTTTGATCATATCGAGACGCTGAAACGCTACACGACTGCAACCATGGGACCCTGCCAAGGCCAAATGTGCCAGCTATCAGCAATCGGCGTCTGTGCTCGCGAGACCGGCCGCTCTGCGGCGGAAACAGGAGTTACGACTTCACGGCCACCGAATCGGGGGGTCACGCTCGGCGCCTTGGCGGGACCAAGTCATCATCCCGTCCGCCGTACTCCCATGCATTATTCTCACGAAAAACTGGGGGCCGTCTGGATGGACATGAGCGATTGGAAGCGGCCACGGTACTATAGGACTTCAACGACGTCCGAAGAAAGAGAGTGTGTCCTCGAGGAGTATCATGCTGTGCGCGACAGAGTCGGGCTCATTGACGTGAGCACTCTCGGCAAACTTGATCTTCGAGGAGCGGATTGTGGCAAGCTTCTTGACAAGGTATACACGCATCGTTTCTCCGAGCTGCGCCCGGGACGCGTCCGGTACGCCCTGATGTGCGACGAGGGTGGGATCATTCTCGATGATGGCACGATCGCGCGCTTGAGTGAAGACCGATACTTCGTCACCACAACCACCGGGAATCTCGACTTTGTTTACGAGTGGCTCGACTGGTACCTAACGGGCACCGGTTGGGACGTGCATATTGCCAATGTGACCGCAGGCTACGCTGCTATGAACGTAGCTGGACCGAAAAGTCGCGAGGTGCTGGGCAAGCTTACCACCTGCGATCTTTCATCTGGGGCTTTTCCCTATATGTCCTGTCGCGAAGCTGAAGTCGCCGGCATTCGCGTTGTCATGCTTCGCATCGGCTTCGTGGGTGAAACCGGGTGGGAGATCCACTGCCCGGCAGAATCCGCGGAAGCGTTATGGGAAGCATTGTTAGAGTCGGGTCGGGAATCAAACATCCGTCCGTTCGGTGTCGAAGCCCAGCGGCTCTTGCGACTCGAAAAACGCCATGTGATTGTCGGTGTCGACACCGACGCGCTGACCAACCCATATGAAGCTGACATGGGCTGGGCCGTGAAACTCGATAAACCCGATTTCGTGGGCAAGGCTTTTCTTTCCACCGCAGCCAAGGATTTATCTCGGGAACGATTGATTGGCTTTGTGCTTTCTGGCTCAGGTGTGCCCGAAGACGGCTCGGCTGTTGTCGTTAACGGCAAGCTGGCCGGGCGTGTCACCAGTTCACGTCATTCCCCAGCCCAACAAGCAGCGGTGGGCCTGGCTTGGGTCAAGGTCTCTCACGCGCAAGAAGGGGCAAGCATTGAGGTCCGTGTCGACGGAAGGCCGGTGCAGGCAAGGGTCACGATGCAACCTTTCTATGATCTCGAGGGTGGGCGGCTTCGCCAATGACAATGAAGCGCTCTGGATTGTTTTGTTTTCATCAACGCCAAGGCGCCAGCTTCATGGAGTACCAAGGCTGGGAACTACCTGCTTTCTTTTCGTCGCCTGAACAGGAAGTGGCTCATGTACGCGAGAGGGTCGGACTCGCGGACCAGAGCCATTTGCTCAAGTTCGACTTACAGAAGGAACCGGAATGCAACGGCTGGCGATTGGGTGCTAATCACTACTTGATGATTGCAGAGCCACCACTGGATCGTCCGTTGGGAGCGATTGATATTTCGAGCGTGTACGCCTGTTTTCTTTTGGCCGGTCCACGGAGTCGAGACGTTCTCAGCAAGCAGACATCTTTGAATGTTTCCAACGCCGCTCTTCTGAATCTGTCCTGCGCGCAGACTTCGCTCGCACACGCGCACGCAATTCTTATGCGTGATGACGTCGCATCAGTACTTGCATTTTACCTTCTAGTAAGCCGGGACTATGCAGAGTCGGTCTGGGAGTCAATGATCCATGCCGGCCGCGAGTTTCATCTCCGCCCGTTTGGCTTGACGGCGCTGCGTTTACTTCACAACTGAGGTATGCAACTCTTCGGTAAAACCCGGTTCTGGCGACGCCACGAACTGAAGCCAAGCTACGACGTCGTGATCGTGGGCGCCGGAGTCCATGGGCTGGCTGCGGCTTACTATCTCGGCAAGGAGCATGGTATCCGCAAGGTGGCTGTGCTCGACAAAAACTATCTCGGAGCCGGAGCCAGCGGCCGAAACACCGCGATCTTACGCTCCAACTACCGTACCCCCGAGGGCATTCCCTTTTATAACGCGTCTTTGAAGCTCTACGAACAGATGTCCAGCGACCTTGACTGGAACGTGCTCTTCAGTCAGTGCGGGCATCTGACGCTCGGCCACAGTGATTCCTCGGTTGCTGGTTTGCGGGTGCGAGCCGAGAATAATCAACTGCTCGGCGTGAATAGCCGGATGATTGGGTTCGAAGAAGTCGGTAGGCTGGTTCCTTCGATGAACATAAGCCGCGAGGCGCGTTATCCGATTCTTGCGGCTCTTTATCATCCTCCCGGGGGAATCATCCGCCATGACGCGGTGGTGTGGGGCTACGCGCGAGCCTGCGACCGCATGGGTATCGAAATTCACCCCTTCACCGAGGTCACCGGAATCGGCATCGAGAATCGCAGAGTCACCCATGTGAGCACTAACAACGGACGGATTGGCGCTGGTGCAGTCCTCAACGCTACGGCGGGCTGGGCCACTACAGTTTCGCGCATGGCGGGCGTCCCGCTGCCGATCGTGACGCATCCGCTCCAGGCGTGCGTCACTGAACCACTTAAGCCGTTTCTCCACGTCGTCATTGTGTCGGCCACGCTGCACGTCTACCTGAGTCAGACAGACAAGGGTGAACTGGTGATCGGGGCTGAGATCGATCCCTACCAGTCCTACAGCATGAAGAGCACGCTACCAACACTCGAACAGATGGCGACTTACACGCTGGAGTTATTTCCGTGGTTAAAAGGCGTGCGCGTTCTGCGACAGTGGGCCGGCATTTGCGATATGACTCCTGATTTTGCGCCGATCATGGGCGCATCTTCCGAAGTAAGCAACTTTTACATGGACGTAGGATGGGGAACCTATGGATTCAAAGCGGGTCCAATCTCAGGGAATTGCATGGCCGAGTTGATTGCCACCGGTAGAACTCCCAGACTGATAGAACCGTTTTTTCCCGCGCGGTTTCAGACCGGTAGCCTGGTGGGAGAAAAAGCGGCAGCGGCTGTGTCCCATTGAAACGGGAGGAAAAATGCCAGAAAAGCTGCGGTCCGAATTAACGAAAAGAGGCGTGGAGTACGTGTTTTGTTCGTTCGTCGAGTTGACTGGCGCCCCAAAGGCAAAGTTAGTTCCGGTTTCGCACATTGAGGAATTCGCTCAAGATGGCGCTGGTTTTGCAGGCTTTGCCTGCGGTGACGTCGGTCAAGGACCACATGATCCGGATATCTGCAGTGTTCCCGACTTCCGCTCGCTAACGATTCTGCCTTGGCGCAAGAACACGGCCTGGGTTACTGGAAATTTGCACGTTGAAGGCAAGCCCTGGCCACAGTGTCCCCGCACGGTGCTGATGCACCAACTTGAGTTGGCTAGAAAGCAGGGTTACGTCGTCAACGTCGGGATCGAACCGGAGTTCATGCTCCTCAAGAAGAATTCCGAGGGTGAGTACGTTCCCTGGGACGACTTCGATAGTCTCGTCAAACCTTGCTATGACCTTCGCGCGCTCCACCGAAACCTCGACGTGATGACCACGTTGCTCGGGTTCATGCAGGAGCTTGGGTGGGATCCATATGCGAATGATCACGAAGACGCGAACTGCCAGTTCGAGATTAACTGGACTTATTCCGATGCTCTGACGACAGCCGACCGGTATACCTTTTTCAAGTGGATGGTTCGCGCGGTATCGGAGCAGCATGGTCTCCTGGCTACTTTTATGCCAAAACCATTTAGCAGCCTCACCGGCAACGGTGCTCATGTACACCTAAGCCTGGCAGATGGCAACACGGGCGAGAACTTGTTCCTTGACTCGTCTGCTGAGCGAGAGCTTTCGCAGCTCGGTCGTTGGTTCATGGGAGGAGTTTTGCATCATGCCAGGGCTCTATCTGCGATACTGGCTCCTATCGTAAATAGTTACAAGCGACTGGTTCGCGGTGCTCCGCGCTCAGGGGCAACCTGGGCTCCCGTCTACATCACTTATGGACCCTCCAACCGCACGCAAATGATTCGCTTGCCAGGCCCAGGCCGGTTCGAAATCCGTGTAGTGGATGGGGCGGCCAATCCATACCTTGCGTTCGCGGGGATTATTGCCGCTGGCCTTCACGGAGTTGCGCAGAAGATCGATCCGGGGGTGATGAACCACGACAACCTTTACGAGGTATCAGAAAAACAATTGCTGGAACGCCAAATTGGCGTTTTGCCTTGTACGCTTGCCGAAGCACTGGATGCTTTTGATAAAGACCCGCTCGTTCAAGCTGCACTGGGAACGGACTATGCTAAGGAGTACTCGAGGGTAAAGCGAGATGAGTGGTTGCTGCACAGTCGTAATGTCTCGCAGTGGGAGAGGGACTATTATCTCGCTGCCTACTAATGTAGTGTGTCAGTCAGAGTGACGTCTATTTAGTGTGCGGCGAGCACGTTTAACTTTCTCCAAGACATCGCCAGCGCGTGCGGACCAGATAAAACGCCATACACTTATCAAATCCTGTTCCGGCGTCACATTCCACCTGTGATCGACTGAGTTTCCGGACTGAAGAGCAGCAAGCAAGGACCGATCGGCTAGCATATGCTACGTCGGTCGCTCGTTACATTGCTGATCTCAAATGGGGAGAACGTGAAGGTCACGCAATCACAACTTCGGCACACCACTCCAAAGATAACTCTGGAACCCTACGCGCAAGCGGTTTCAGCCGACCACGAAAAGGCGCACAAGAAGGTCGTGCGTATGGTGATTCCGACGAAGTTTTGCGAGAAATTAAAAGCGCGAAGCGCCGACGCAAGGTAAGCGTCGAATGACGGCCGCCTCGACAAATACCATTGCATCGGGCATTCTTCCGTGATCACCAGATTTGTGTCTGGGACTACGATCACATGGATGGCTCTGCTCGCACTTCGATCCT
>Ga0126370_10000351_pt1 | contig 18467 bp, 17 predicted proteins | sample PanSoiMetaPlot_3_FD_92586 | JGI IMG/M metagenome (GOLD analysis project Ga0126370, IMG submission 92586) | Tropical forest soil microbial communities from Panama - MetaG Plot_3 | ecosystem: Environmental > Terrestrial > Soil > Tropical forest > Bulk soil | place: Panama | collected 2016-02-17 | reverse complement strand
TGTTCTATACCCAGAATAGTAGAAATCTCATCTATACCATAATGAAGGATTGAATCCACAGTGAATCCAGCATCTATCAGCATTTTCTTTAAACCAGAGGCGATTTCCAATTCCTCAATGCTAGAGTTCATGTTAAGTTGACATTATGCAAGCATAGTATATAATAATTCCCTAAAATATTCTTATAGTAATAGTTTCTGGACTAATTTATCTTCCGGGATTGATTTGTAGTGTTACAATGAATCATGCGAAAAGTACTGATATGAAGTCTGTAAGTCGAATATTAATAGACGATCGAATTCACATTAGATTTGAAACTGATAGGAATCTGGACTGGTTATTCTTACTCCATATAACCAATCTCATATCATCTTTATTAAGACGTTATTTAGATATACCAACCATAATATGTTCTGTAGGTATGATGATTGTGCCAATGAAATCATTGGAGATGTACTTTATGGCAAACTTGATAAAGAAATTGTTAATCCTATATTCAGCCATTTGTCTCTAAGACGGCATATGTGTCTATTCGATCTTTTTGGGTTTGAAAAATCTTATAAGTTCTTATATATTTACCAAGGCATTTCGGAGGAACAAATATGTCAAATCATGACTTTGTGAACACGACAAATGTTAGTGTCTCAGTTGCCGTTGGAGACATAAAAGTACAATTCAATGGGTCTGCCGAATCTGTTCTACAATCCGTCATTGCGTTTATGTCGAAGCAGATTCCCAGTTTAGATCTCGCCAAAAGAATTTCCCTAAATTACTCAGCTACAGAATTGATAGAATCCTTTGCAAAGTTCATAAAGATTACAGAGGAGGGGCCAAGAATAATATTGGATCCCGGTGAGGTAGCAGTAAAAAAACTTTCTGATAAACAATTTGTCGCATTGCAGTTGGTAGCATCAAGAATTTTAAAAGAGCTTGGCAAGTCGAATACTGATGGAATGAGTCTCTCACAAATTCAATTTGCCACTGCTTTAAATCCAAAGTCTGTGAGTTCCCGTTTATCTGAGTTGGTTAAATCTGGATTTGTCCTAAGAAATAGCACAAACGATGGACTTGACACTCTTTTTAATATAACCACGTCAGGCATTTACTGGCTGAAACAGATGTTATCAAAAAAATCAGCTTAATTCATAATCTGAACAAGCCCTTAGTCCTGTGGTCCCATATAATATGTGGGCATTAACAATGACTTGGCTTGTTGGCTCTCAAGTTGCTAAGTCTTATTCCGATTACTATATTTAAATGAACTTTGCATAATTCAATAATTCATGTCCAGTATTCGTACCCTCGATTAGGTTAGCCTGCAGAGCATTCAGACTTTCTTTTGCCCGTATTATTAGCGAATCGTCCGAACTGACGATATGTCACGAGCACTATTACGAACTTGCTCGAATAAATGATTGATGATCTATGTATCCCTTTCATTGAAAAATACTACATCAAGTTAAGTGACCTTCTAACAATTATATCAGTTAGTATTCCAGTTTGTACTACAAGTTTATTGTCTAATAATAAATAAAATTTTCAATATTGTTTAGATAAAGTGCAAGATATTAAATTTGTTTAATTTACAGTAATAAAATGCATCTAATTAGTACGCCAAGACTATTATTTTGTCCAACATATGTCATACTTATTAACTAAGTATCTTAGACTAATTCGATGTAGTGATTACTCAAGTTTAGAACAGTTCATTAAGATTGTGACAAAGTGTTTATCACTATCTGGACTATGGTTGATCGGAATCTTGTAGAAATGGCATATCTATTACAAGAATCGAATAATCTTTGAATAATGTAGTTAAGTTATTATTATGACTTGGAAGATTATCTCTTGATAGTTAAGAGAGTAAGTTAATTTCTGATGGCAGATTCCCAATCTACATATCGAGACAGGATATATATTGTCAAAGACTTAATTCTCAAACTCGTTGAATATGGCGAAATGAATCAGACAGCATTAATAAGCTTCTGTGGACTAAATCTTAAAAAGCACAAATTTATTCTTGATGACTTGGAGCTAAATGGCTTAATTTCCAAGAATGAAGTCAGATCGAATAAACGAATGATTACAATTTATAGACCCACTGAAAAGGGAATCGATTTTTCTAGAACAATACTTGAACCCTATGAAAGAATGTTTCCGCGTAGAAGGAATCGACGTGATGAAACCAGAGCACCTATCTACTCAGGCGAAAGCGAAAACAATTGACAACAGAAAATTTCTCTTTCTAGTTATCCTTAAGTCAAGTGACCTTGAACTATGAGTTAGTATGAAACTTTTCATTCTTCGACCTACGATTTGTTTTCATCTCTGTCCAAAACAAACTGGGCAGCAATCTTCCTATCCAATTCCTGTTTATCTTGTTGATACGCCTTGTATTTCTTATTCCAAGATCCTACCGAACGATATTGTCTGATGCCGGCGATCAACCATAAAGATGAAATCACTATAACTGATCCCAGAAGTATGCTTAGTATCAGACCGAATTCGTTTTCTATCTCCAAAATAACGAAAAAAGAAGGATGTCGCAATAAGAATACAGAAAGGCCGATTGCAAGGGGAGCCAGTATTAAAGAAGAGATGGATACGCCAAGCAAAGTTCGTCTGATCTTCAAAATCTGCTCTATGAAGCTATCTAATACGGAAAGAACTTGCTGGCGGGATGATGACATATTCTGTGCATCATTATATTCGGAGTTATCATCCTCATGATCTCGCTCATTCATTATCAGTATATCATGATTAATACTTCTTCCTTATTTAGATACTGTTTAACATTGTTATCTGCATTAAATGAGTAAACAAACCAAATATTGAATCAACAAACATATCACTAGATGGTAGTGCCTAAATTTGTAGATTTCTCACTTACAGAAAGCTAGGAAAAATTCCGTTTGAAAGGCTGCCGTTAACCTCTCTATAGTTTCATATGTGGAGTCTTAATGGTTGGAGCAAACAATTTTTTGCGACAACTCCAAATGAGTTCGATTTCTATCCTATAAGAAGAGGATCATTGAAAATTTTCTTTTTCTTATTAAAAATTGATTTTTTTAAAGGTAAAATCATATGGTAACAAGTATCAGTATCGTTATATGCGACTTCATTTTTTCACATTTTGACTAGATGTTTTCTATTATGCAATAGTTAGAAATTTTGCAGATATTTTTTTATTCAAGAGTTTTTAGCACAATATGTTTGCTAAAGAAACTGCAATTCAATATTCTTGCAATTCTCAAATAGGTTGACTGTCTAGGTTTAGTTTGAGTAAGTAGAACTTCAAATCATATTATTTGTGAATTTGAGTCAGATGTATGGGCGGAATAAACTTGAAGTAGATGGAGTTAGATAATCACAATTATTTATCAACTTCTGGTCGATAAAGTGATATCTGAGTAGTTAGCAAGATATTCATATGTATCTATCTTTAGTAATTTATGTTCAGCATAGTCTTCAACCTACGAATTTGCAATAATAATGTATCAAATTTTGGAATCGCTTTTTGATTCAGCGATTCCAATCACAAAGTGCGTTAACCGACTAACTGGATAGACCAAATTACAGTTAGAATATATCATATCTCATTCTATGAACCAATAATCTTGAAATATAATGTGAAAAATGTTAGTCATAAACTCGTAGTATAAGAGTATCAATTGATAGAATCTGACATTACAACAAGAATTTGTGAGAGCTTGTTATAAATAGCAGATCTAGAGTAATTAGTTGATTTCATGACAATTGGTAGCCCTAGTGACATAATAGAGTTTATTCTGGAAGCAGCCACTGTAGGTATCAAATCGTCGGCAATAACTTCTAGAACGTCATTGTCCTCAACAGATCTTGCCAAATACCTTCATACACTATTAGTATACGACTTGATAATGTATAGGCACATTGATAAAATATACTTAACAACATCTAAGGGTATGTCATATTTACAAACCTACAATGAGATTCGTTCCCAAACCACACCTAACTTTGCTCAGTGATATCCTCTTAAATTGTATAAGAATCACAAAGCAATAAGTTAGCTACATTATGTGGGTGGCAAGAACAAAAAACACAGATACAACTAAACCAAATTACTTGAATCGATGCTATTTCGAATCTAACCATCCGTGTATCACGGATTGTCGAGTTAATCCTGCAGAGTCAATTAATTTGAGTTTTGTTGCCAATCGATCTTTGTTTATCAAATGTACTTGGGATCTTATGTGCTCGTCTAGGTCAGGAATCTTTATTGATACATCACACATATTACAATTTGCATCATCTAGATCAATCACATTTTTTATATTTTTATTCATATTGACACACAATCTAAATTACTCTCAATGAATAACAACGATCTCATTATAAAAAAGTTTAACAAGCTAATGTGTAATACTGCATGATGGACAAATCCACAAACTCATTATACCCCCCTAAGTGAATCTTTGGCCCCACAATATTCATAGTCAAGTTTTTGACCTCACCTACCATTCATTGATGTTCGCGATTTGAGTTAAATCTAGTTTAATTTTCAATTTAAGTAGTATTTTTAATCATTCAGTCTGACCAGAAAATTGATCATGTAACCTTCAGATCTCTACGGATTTTGGGTATGATATTTTTGGTTCTAGTATAGTGTATTTAGATACAATTTCGACTACGAACAATGGTATTGAGATATCTGAATAATTTAGTTGCACATCGGCCTTTTAATACATTAACTCCAGGTGAGTCTCATATTTCTAATTGAATTATAACGCATATTCAATACATTTTTGTGAGTACGGGTGAGTGTTTTTAATAATGAACATCCTATTAATATATTCGAAAATCGACTGCCATACATGCATCACCAGCTTTTAGTTAAAGCTATGTACGCAATGATGCCAGTGATCACGCTAGATGAATTTCAGGAAAAGTCATGTATTGCTAGTCAACGTGTCAGTAAACAAACTCTACAATATATGCTAGCTAATGGGATTGGACACGAATCTCGAAATATCTACACGTTTTCCGATTCCGATCGAATAAAGCTTGCAATCCTTGGAATAAAGAATGGTGTTGACATTGAATCTATATCGAAAATTCTAAATTGGAGGGATTTTGAGGCATTTGCTTCGGAGATTCTTGGTTTGTCAGGCTATGACACTGAGCGTAATGTAAGGTTCAACAAGCCACGTAGAGTAGAGATTGATGTTGTTGCAACGAACAAATCTGCTAAACGAGCAGTATTAATAGATTGTAAACATTGGCATCGAAATGACTTAAAATCTATATCGAAATATGCAGTTAAGCAAATTCAGAGGGCTTCAATATTAATGTCCAATCGAAAAGAAGTAACTTCATCGATCCCGTTAATCCTCACACTTTATCCTGTGATTCCAAAAATAGTTGAAGAGATCCCAATCGTATCAATACGCGATTTCGGATCCTTTCTTGATGTAATGCCTCTGTATCTTGATAAGATCAAGATAGTATCCAAATGACGATTAGATGGCTTTTAATGACTTTAAATTTAGACATCAAACAGGTATAATGTGACAAATTGAAGATTGTGTAAATTACTATATAATATTAAATTGCAATTTTTAACTTTGCTCTGCAAATCTGTGGTTAGAGCTGGTGATTTAATTGAAACTAGGTTGCTTAAATTATAACAGCAATAGGATTGCTCAGATAGATAAAAATGTCGAATATGTGTGAACCTTTACGATAAAAAATAATGGGTGGAAGAAGAAGACGGAAACTAATAAGACCTCAAACAAAGAGTCGTAGTGTCCAAGGTAGATGCCCTAAATGCACAACTGTGGTAAAATTCAACGTATCAGGACCAGTTGGAAAAGAGATCTACGAATGCTCTGCATGTTTATCTAAATATCCTATCGATGATCTATGAATTGTGATTTAAATATCATAATAAATATGCAAGTCAGTTCTAACTGTAGATCATCATAGTGTAAATGAATCTAAACTGACATTCGACTAAATTTCGAATTTAGTTCTGATGAACTGCAATACGTGTAACGTTGGTGTGGATAGAATTATCCTGGTTCGATCTACTTTAGTCCATTAAGGTAGCCATCCTGTTCAAGCTTATCTGCGTGTGCTGCAATATATCTCCAAATAATATCTGCCTTATCAGACTGAAAGTCCCAAGGAGCGATTAATACTAAATCATGATCACGTATCCACATTCGTCTTTTGATCTTTCCTCTAATCCGGCATGTCCTGACTCTACCATCTGTGCATTTAACAATAACATTATCCCCCCCTACTAGCTTTATCACACGCCCTAGTAATTCGCCAGTTTGAGGCTTTACTAGTTCCTTAAGATGGGATTCAGTTAGTACTTTTCTTTTGCCTAAGTCTCAAACACCATCCGTTATTCTTTTTAATCAGGTTAAAAATGTATCTAGTCAGTGTTTGCAGGTTAAAAAATGTTTCCCAAATTTGTCTAATAAATTTCATAAATCTTATTTGTAAATTTAGTTTTCTTACTTTTGTCCAACTTACTATATGAATTACTATATCCAATGGCGTAGTGTCTTGACTATAATACACTCGCTCTTTCTAGATAAATTTCATTAGTATGAACCTGAACACAATAACATCTACATTGAAATCAAATTTAGCAAGACTAAAATAAGTCTTAATCGTTTGAATCGTTAATTTATGGCTAGTAATGGACTATCTGACAATTGCAAGAAAGGTAGCCATATAGATTGTAGCGATTGCATTTGCAATTGTCATGTACCAGGAACTATGGAATATATGGCAAGAAATATAGCTAAATTGGAGAAGGAAAGACCTGGTCTAGGTGATTCTTTACCAGGATTCTAATTTTTGCATGCATTACGTTGAGCCCTTCATTGCAACTGCCTAGTTGTAATATATGAATACCTCCACCCTCAACTACGCAATCAATCAATCAATCAATCAATCAATTTCATAGTGAATACAACTTCAGTTAGCAAGATATAAGAGATAAGAATGCATTTCTCTAGAGATGCAGATTCCTGGCTTAATTCACTTAGTAGGCAAGGATAATATCTCCAACAGTATCCTATTGCTGACTGGTGCATCCGGGACTGGAAAGAGCATCTATTGCAGGCAATTTTTGCTTGAAGGTATATCTCAAAATGATTACTGCATATACATGAGTTCTAATTTGACTGCAGATCAATACGATGAACTTGTTTCTAATCTTGAAAAGGATATTGTTTCCAAAAATTCTCTGTTTATTAATCCGTATTTTAACGAAATAGAAGAAAGTAAGAAATTATCATTTACTCTGAAGGAGATGACTAGTGCACTCAACCGAGCGGGAGTACCATTGAAACGACGATTCGTGGATCCACCATCTTCTACTGCTACTAATCCTGCGAAAAACGTTCGATTCATCTGTGATTCACTGACACATCTACTTGCATTATTTGGCGAGAAATTAATAGAGACATTTATCACAAAGCTTTATTTCAGTTTGAAATCATATAATGCTTCGGCCATATTTACTCTTAGTACTCCATCAACGAGTGAATACGAAACCAATCGCATAAGCTCTATTTTTGATGGAATATTGGAGATGAAGCTAGAAGATAATGGTGATGCACTAATTAGGAGGATTAGAATGCTCTCGATAAAAGGAATGCATCATGATCCCTTGTGGATCCAATTTAATATATCTAATGAAGGGAACATTTCGTTTCACAAACGATCGAATTATGTTTTTTGTTTCCTTTGTAAGGATCCAATATATGATACTCCAGTCATCTATACAGAACTTCCCTTTCATGCACACCATTTAGAGATTTATAAGAAACTTGTTAAGATTTATGATTTTGACTTATCAGGAATAGGCATCCCAACTGAGCCGATAAATGCAAATTTTTTCTTCATAGATATAGTTGGCCTTTCTGATCCCTTATTATCCGTTAATAAACAGAGAGAAAAAATAGAGACTCTGAATAGTCTTATCCTTTCATGCGAAGCATTTAAGATAGACGACAAGAAGATAATTCTACCTACGGGTGACGGCATGGTAGTTGGTTTTCCACTGAATCCAGAATCACCTTTACAACTTGCCATGCAGCTACATCGTGAGCTACGAAAGTATAATTATGAAAAAATTAATGAAGACTCCATCATTGTCCGAATTGGTCTCAGTACAGGACCTGTATTTACAGTGAATGATATAAAAAATAATCAGAATTATTGGGGACCAGGTATAATATTGGCACGCAGAGTTATGGATATCGGTAACGAATGGCATATCCTGATTGCCGACAATCTAGCAGAAACATTGATCGCCTTAAAGGAAGAATATAAAAGAACAATAAATCTCATTGGAAATTATCGAATTAAGCATGGTCAAGAGATAAGACTTTATTCACTGTATTCTAATGAGTTTGGAAACGCTGAATTGCCTATAAGAAAAGATTTCTAATGACAATGAAGTGTCGAATGATTGACGTCTATTAGCGTGACGAGGCCTTATTTAAACAAACTATGTTATTATATGATATAATCGCTAAGGTAAAATCAGTTTTCGAGCACCCGTTAGAATAGACCGTAATTAGTCAATAAAATCAATTATTCCCATAACCGCCCTATTAAACTCCATCTTATTATTCTTTTTAAGAGAAAAATAGTAAGAATTGAGGGAGGAATCATAGACGCGACCATAGAGAATAATGCAGTTTGTCCAGAAAGTGTTGGAGTTATATAGATAATAGTAAAAAAAAGAAATACACTCGTAATAAAAAGATAGAATAAGACGGTCACAATCAAGATCGAACTTTTGACTATCAATGCACGTCTCAATAAGTATTTTCATGTCATTAACGTTAATAACGGTAATTGATATTCTGCTAAAGCATGAATGAAAAGCGCAAAATTGAGTCTACGTCGTGGGATCCCTCTCTAGAATTGAAAATTCTCAAAAAATGGCGTAAGGATAATATCTATAGTTACTCAGATTCTAATCTAAAGAGTACTCCCTTTGTCATTGATACTCCTCCACCATATCCCTCTGGTAGACCGTGGCACATTGGAGCGGCGGCTCATTATGCTCAGATAGATATGATCGCCAGGACCGCGCGAATGAGGGATTATTTCGTATACTTTCCTATAGGCATTGATAGGAATGGACTTCCTGTGGAGATTTATACCGAAAAAAAATACAAAATTCAAATGCGCAAGACTGATAGAGAAAAATTTCTTGACCTTTGTAGTCATGCATTAGACGATCTTGAATCAGAGATGCTCCAAATTATGAGGAATATGGGGATTAGTGGGAATTTTGATGAATACTACAGAACTGACTCATCTGAATTTAGAGAACTGACTCAAAGCACGTTCATAGATCTTTGGAAAAGGGATCTAATATACATAGCTAATAGACCAAATAATTATTGTTATGATTGCGGCACAACTTTAGCAGATGCCGAAATCACGTACCAAGAGATTCCTACCAAATTGGTTTATATGAAATTTGATATGAAGGAGACTGGAAGTATAATTGTGGCTTCCACTAGGCCAGAACTCCTCTTTGCATGTCAAGCAATAATAGTGAATCCTGAAGATGAACGGTATAGCGGTCTAGTGGGGAAGCACGCGGTCTTACCTCTATTTGATCGACAAGTCGAAATTCTCGCTCACCGGAGTGCAAATCCCTCCTTTGGCTCTGGTGCTGTTATGGTTTGTAGTTATGGTGATCGAAATGATGTTCAGCTATTTCGGGAATTGGGTCTTCAAGAGATTGTCTCTTTAACAGAATATGGAACGACGACTGAAATGGCAAAGCCATATGCTAAGCTTAAGATCTCACAAGCTAGGTCTAGAATCACCGAAGATCTTAGAAAGGATCAACGTGTTGAGAAGGAAGAAAATATCATGCATAGAACACCTATTTGTGAACGAAGCAGAACTCCGATTGAAATATTGTCCATGCAAGATTACTATCTGAAGCAGATGACTTTTATTCCAACACTAAAGAAACTCTCATCGAAATTAAGATTTTACCCAGAAACTCACCGACAAATATTGAATAGTTGGCTGGACTCAGTTTCGATAGACTGGCCAATTTCAAGACGGAGATTTTATGGGACAGAAATTCCGATTTGGTTCTGTAATGCTTGCAACACGCCGAATCTTCCAGAGGCAGGTCAATACTATAGGCCTTGGAAGGAAAAGCCGCCATTCGAAAGCTGTAGCAATTGTGGAAGCAACGAATTCACAGGAGAGGATCGGATATTTGATACGTGGATGGACTCCAGTATCACTCCACTGTTTATCACAAGATATCTAAAGGACCAAAAAATATTTGAACATCTATATCCTACAAACCTAAGACCACAAGCTAAAGATATCATAAGAACTTGGCTATACTATAGTATGTTACGATGTTACCAACAGACTGACCATCTGCCTTGGTCTGAAGCCTGGATAATGGGTTATGGTGTGGATGAGAAGGGCGAAAAAATGAGTAAGAGTAAGGGAAATGTCGTAGATCCCTTTCCAATTATTCACAAATATGGTGCTGACGCATTTCGATTCTGGTCTGCTTCTGAAGGTAATTTGGGACAGGACTTTAGGTGCTCTGAACAAAGAATTGCAATATCAAAAAATTTTCTCTCAAAGTTGTGGAATATCGCAAGGTTTGTATCTTCCTTTAAGATAACTCTCGAATTGCCTCAACAACTTAATGACTCAGACAAGTGGATTCTTGGAGAGTTGTCAAAGTTGATCAAGGAATGTGTGCTGGGGTACAATGACTATAATTTCTTTGTACCTGCAAATGCAATCAAGGAATTCACATGGAATTTGTTTGCGTCCAATTACTTAGAAATGGTAAAGTGGCGTATTTACGAAGGTGAAAAAAAGTATGATGAGTCGGCGATCTCTACCGTGAATAAGTGCTTGTCTACAATTCTCTTACTTCTATCCCCGATTTGTCCGTTTATTACTGAGGAGATTTGGACAAATATGTATTCTGACACGAGCATTCATTTGCAGAAAATGCCAAAATTAGAAACAGAATTTCAAGAGCTAACAAAATATACAAAGTCGCTTCTCGAATTTAATTCCATGGTATGGACAAAAAAGAAGGAAACAATTTCACTTGAAACAGGAAGGCCGCTTTCGTTAAAGGATCCAATTCAGATGGAAATACCGACAACTATTATCTCGTTTGCACCAGATTTACGAAAAATGCACAATCTAAAATAGTTGACATATCGAATATTGTAAAGTTAAAATATGCAAATCAACTTTGCTTTTATGACAACAGCAAGACTCAATTAGTCATATATAGACTAACTAGGTTCTGATTTGCAATCAACATTGACACTGACAATTCATTTTTACACTAGCTGAGTGTGTTGATAATATCTCACATTATTATAGGATCAATTAACGTTGTTACCTAAGTAATTTATATACTCAACTAAGAAATTTCATTTACGATTACGAATAGGCTCACATAAGAGAAAAAGAGAAAGGTTCAATGCTTTTCTCTTTTTCTCTTCTTCACCTTCGATTAATAGACTATAACTTTTTCCATCCTTTGAGGATTATCCAGTTGTGCTCACTTTTTGAGTAGTTGATTTAATTTATTTATTTATTACCCGAATTTCAAGTATCAATATAATAACATATGTCGTTGAATGGATTAACCGTTGCTGTTACGGCCAGTAGAAGAGCCTCCGAGCTAGCTAAATTGATTACAGCATTTGGAGGAAGGGCATACATTGCGCCAACAGTTGGAATCAACGTAACTACAGACTTTGAAGAAATTAAGAAATTTATAGACAAGATTTACGAACATCCTGACTTCCTGATATTCATGTCTGGTCCAGGTGTTTACTCTCTAATGTCTGTTGCAAAGAGGCTTGGAGTAGAGCAAAAATTGAGAGATGCACTAAAAACGGTATTATTAATCGCTCGAAGCGCGAAACCACAAGCGGCATTAGCTAAATATGATATTTATACGAAGCTGATACCACAAAAGAATACCACAGATGGAATTCTAGATCTTCTCAAAGTATATGGAATATCAGGCAAAAAAATAGGCATTCTTTGGCATGGGTCCTACTCAAAATCCTTTATAGATGATCTTGTTAACGGTGGTGCAGAATTCTTTGAACTAACGATCTACAAATATTCTCATGATCTCAACCATGAAAGTGCAACAATCTTAAGCGAAATGGGATTTCGTTATCTTCCTCCAGAAGAGTCACAGGTTATAAAACTTATAGGAGATTTAAATAAGGGAGCTATTGATGTTATCACTTTTACGAGTCCACCTGCAGCCAAAGAGCTATTTGTAATTGCAGAAAAGAATAATTTAAGACAGCTGCTAATGTCAACATTAAATAGTAATGTTATTGTTACCTCCGTTGGGCCCTCTACTAGAAGAGTACTCGAAGATTATGGGGTTGTTACTGATGTGATGCCAAATAGGTATAAGATGGGAGATATGATCAAATCTCTTGAGGATTACGTTCGTCAGAATCAGAAGTCGAAGAAAAAATGATTTGTTAGCTCCCTTGTACGTAGAGGAAATGAAGACTGGTAAGGGATAGGCTCAGAGCGGCAAAATTGCATTTAACAGCGCATTTTGTAAGTCGTCAGTTTCGACTCGGACTCCTATATTCAATATTGATAACGTAGCAAAATATCTCTTTCATAATCTTTCATACCATATCAAACATAATATTGTGCTTGCTATTGAATACTCAATCTCTGATATTTCAAGATTTTTGGTCTCAAACAGCGATCTATAGTTAGCTTTGGATCAGATGGATAAATGGCTTGGATATTCGATGAAAATTATATACTGACTAATTCATTGGTTATGTCTAGATTTTGAGGTTTCTCCTTACATACATTTTCTTAAACCTGCTTAGAAATAGTATCAACAATATTACCACTACAATTGAAATTAATGCTTGGATTGTAGATATGATTAATCTATTGACTCCATTGTGAAGGAACACGACCTCCAAAGGAGCTACTACAATCACTAGAAATGCTGCTGCAGCTAGTATCATCAGCCACATTATAATTATGAATCCTAAAAGGCCGATGTTATTCATTTGGGGATTAGTCCAGTAACAAAGTAGTATTGAATGATTATAGAGATCACAGCTAGAATGGAAGAGAATATTCCTAACTTAAAAACCTGAGCAACAATCTGTTTTTCAGACAAAGGTCCTCGCGCTAGGATTAATCTTAAAAGAGTTGTAGGCGCATCACTTTCTTTTGATGCCGCCAGTTTGTAGTCTTCCATTAATACGGTTGGCCTAGCTTTAACCTGTCTGTGTTCGACTATCTTCTTTACGCTGGCAAGAAAAAGAAATGAATTCATAACTGCAGGTAGCAAAGCAATTACGCCTATTACCTCAGAGCTTCCAGCTATTGCAACAGCACCGTACATAGAACCGATTAACAAGGTTCCAGAGTCTCCTGGGAAGATCTTGCTGGGATATTTATGAAACTTGTACAATGCTAAAGTTCCAAACAACAATGGAAGAGCTGCAACGAACACATCATTGCTACCGAATATTGCAATACTTATCAGAAGAGGTATAGTACAAATTATAACAAACCCACTTGCTACACCATTTAATACATCAATAGAATTAACCGTATTTCCTACAACAGGAACAATAACTAAGATTAGTGGGATGTACAGTATGGGAATGAAGACTGCACCAAAAATGAGATTCAAATGAGAACCGTAAGCACCTAGAACTATCAGAGGAATAGCTGCTAATATTAGCGCAACTGGCTTAAATGATCCCGGCATTACTCGCTTATCGTCAACGAGACCAATAATGTAGCCTATAACTGTAGTTAGTAGAATTGCAAGAACTTTTGTGTTAAACGTTAGCAAAAATAGTATCATCTCAGCGACTGCGATTCCAGCAAGAAGCGTGGGACCGGCTGGCCTTGGTATGAGAGGCAATTCTCGTTTATGGAAATCCTTAACTACCCTTCCTTTAGAGATTAATGATTGGATTGCTCTGGGCATAATAATTGCTACTACACCAAATGAGATAATTGAAACAATTATTGCTTGGATGAATATTGTATTGTCCGCGAAATTTAGCAAATATCTATCAATTCAGATAATACAAAAGATTTGTAATATAACTGCAGCATTAAATGAACCAATTGACTCGATCCAGATTATTTAAGCAGATCTTAGAATTGAAAATAATTCAAATGTTGTGCGTTATATTATTTGAATCATTCTTTAAAATCTTAGCCAACGTCATCCCAATTTTCGGAATCGCAGACAATTTTGACTCTGGAGTGTTCGCAAGTTTGTAAGTGTCAGTAATACCAGCATTATATAATGACCTGGCCTTAATTCTTCCTATCCCTTTGAACTGAACAAGAGATAATAGCTCTCCTTTTATTCCGTATCGAATTCTGATTCTTAAGTTATATATTTCATTAAGCAAATCATTTCGGCCAAGTGTCTTTGCTACTTTGTATAACGAATGTGCCAACCAATCACTGGACTCTACAATTCTATACATGTCACCGGGCTCGATTCCAAGTCTTTCGCTAAGCTTTCTATCACTACTTTCATTGATCCATTCAAACAAAGCCCATAGACTTCTGGAAAAACCATTGTCACTATATTTAAATATAAATTGATCTGCATTGTTTAAGAAAATTTCAGATATAGTATCATAATCGTTACTCCTTAGTGGCAGGCGTGGAAAAAAATCAATGCTATTAGTTATCAAATATAAGAAGCTCAGAGTGTGATCCTCATTGTTAGGACTTTTGATAGATTCTATAGCCTTTCTGAAATCTATACCTGTTGTGGGATCAATGTACAAGAGTGATATATTCTTACCAAATTCTGATGCAATATATCTATTCTTCCTAGTTTTGATCAACTGTTCAGATTCCAGATAATCTAAACCATTAATGATTTTTGAAGATAGTATAGATTCCTTGGAATATTGTCCTAGCAACGTATTTTGGAACATCTCCAATATTTCATCCTTTTTTATTCCGGGAAACATAACAATAGTACTTAAAACATGTATTCGAATCATTCTATTATTTGCAAGTTGTGATCTTATCGGTTCGGGTGATCCTAGTATATAATGATCGTAAATGTCATCACGATTAAAATTTGATCCAGAAATGATTATTGATTCTCCCTTATTGTCATATTTTGGCCTGCCGCCGCGGCCGGATATTTGTTTATATTCCAATATGCTGATGGGGATCTTATTACCGATAGTTGAATCATAACGTAAGAAACTTGCCAAGATAACCCGTCGAGCCGGTAAATTGACGCCTGCGGCAAGGGTAGGTGTTGTAAAAAGAATTCTGATAATTCCTTTTTTAAATGCTTCTTCTACGATTTTCCGACTAGATGGACCTATTCCTGCGTGATGAAAAGCTACTCCATTTGATACCAGGTGAGCAAGGGTCGATGTAATTTCTGAATCCTCTCCATGGGAACGAATCTTAGATGCTTCCTCCGCTGCCTTTTTCCTGATATTTTCGTCTAGTTGTTTAAATACGATCCCTTCTACTTTTTTTGCAAGGTACGATGTGCTTTTGCGAGTTTCGGTAAATACTAAAGTTTGATATCTGTTTATCATAGAATCTTGGATAAGATCTACTATTGCAGAACTGTAATAGGATTTAATTTTAATGTTCTTGCCATCATTCATTTTAATAGTGCCATCCTGATAAACACCTTCTGCTAATTTAGTAGGCCTCCAATCACTGTCTACCAAATCACATCTTAGCCAAGATGCGATATCCTCTGAATTACTGATAGTAGCGCTAAGCACAAGGATCTGAGCCTTAGGATAGGCTTTTCGTATTTTAGTTAACATCATTTCTAATACGGGGCCCCTCTCAGAATCAACGAGCAAATGCACTTCATCGATTACAAATAGACCTACTTCTGATATCCAATCTGATCTATGTCTCATTAATGAATCCATCTTCTCGTTGGTCAATATTATAACGTCGGCACTAGCATTCTCTTTGTCTCGAGAATCGTAATCGTTATTCTCCAAGTTAATCTTAACTTTTCCATCAAATATGTTCGAATTTTTGAGGATTTGAAAATCTTCAAATTTTTCTGCTGCTAAAGCTCGTAAAGGTGTTAGGTATGCAACCTTGGACCCCTTTTCGATTACTTGAATGGCTGCCATTAGGGCTATCAAGGTTTTTCCGCTTGCAGTCGGGGTCGTGATGAGTAGACTTTTACCTTCCAATACGCCTTTGGATATAGATTGCTCTTGTGGAGGATATAATGATTGATATCCTAAAGAGGTGAGAAGTGAAAATACCTTACGATCTAATTTTGCCTCCATTCCTATTTCTTTTTATTGTCGCTGTGTATAAAATGCATCGAACTCAGCCTCTTCGTTAGGCTACGAACTCAAATTGATACATATTAATGGAGATTATCTTCCAACTATCTGCCCATGTTTTCAGTTATTGTAAACCTAATACAATCCAGAAATCCTATTTACTAGCTTCATAAAGAATTATCTGGAGTCACTTAGGAAAAATTGCAGTTGCTTCAATAGACGTGATATTGACCTTTAGACTATGCAGAATGCTTCCTGCGGAAATTGTAGATAGATCTCCTTATCTCGTATATTATCCATTGTCTAGATCCAATGAATTGCTGTTTACGAGATAGTGGTAGAAGATTAGGATCCAATCTAAGTTTTGAAGAGCGTTTGAAATCATCCCCAATTCAACCCAATCACTAACCAAAGTTGCTATCTTCGCCTGTCTCATACTGCTTACGACACAAATCCTATCTAGATCTATCTGAGTTATGAAGTCGTATGACATGGATTATTAATACCCAACTTTCGAAATTCATTGACCAAGTTCTTGATATGGAGTAATACTTCTCTGTATTTCTGCCTCAGAAGTAAAATGTAGTCTTAACCAATAAACGCCATGCTGCAAATTTTGTTATCAAAGTATCGCACAGTTTGTTGACAGCACTATATCCACCTTCCACTATCGTGTGTAGAATTTAATGCTGTAAGTATATGCCCTTAATGTCCTTACTATGTGTTTAAATTCTACGACGAGTTATTCTATTTGTAAATATTAGGTTAAGCCAACAAAATATCTTAATAAAATTGTCGAATATATCTTCACTATTTATCCCGCTTGCATGGATCGCATGATCAGAAGAATGATGTGATGTAGATTCAAATGCTTAACCCCACGTAACTTAATCCTCTTAGGTAAAAGATATTTGTTTTTGTGACCTTGTTAATTCTCTATCTGTGCGAATTCGACAATAAAACCCTGATGATTGCATCAGCGTGAATTGGTTGTACGCCTATACATGAAGCTAACTTGTTTGTCACAATTCCACAGTTGACGCCCCTTCGAATGCTATTTAATTGATCATCAAATTTTTTGACTGGTTCTGATGAACATAATGCGAGCGTAATAACAAGAGCTTCCAAATTCATTTTCGTTCTCTGATCACATCTATTTGATAGTAGTCGTTCTAATTCCTCAACCCGAGGTGCCAATTTCGATAATATATCATTTCGCAAGACTTCCTCTGAATCATCGTTATTTAGATTTTGCCGATTAAGCCCATCTTGTAAGAAATTCAGACGATTACTTTTTCTTAGCAAGACTTCGCCCAAAGGGATTATTTCTGCTATGCCTTGATGTTGCTGATTTCTATGACGAGTGGCATTCCACTTTCTTGTAAAATCCTTCCTACATGTACTGCAAATATACCGAGGTCTACCCATCTTGTCTATTATTCAGCATCTCTGGCTTAAAAAGTTGGGGTTTAAGGAGTAACTCAGAGTCGCTCTTTTGATCCAAAGGCGACTCATGTAATTGAGTAGGAGCCAGAGTTATTAAATTACTAGCGATATGTTTTTCCAATTTATTTTGTACACCAAATGACTATTGGAAATCGCGTCATCGGTATGCAATAGAAATTCCTGTGTTTATCAATGCTTACAATATACAAAACTAGATTCTACTAACAGTATTTAGTATCCATATAATTTAAATAAATAATATTAAGAAGGGTTATACATTGGCATATACTAATCATTTATCTCTAATTGACAAGTGGAATCAGAATTATGGATCACTGAAAACAACGACTTGACAGCAATTCCAAATTTCAATTAATCGATTAGTCGTTACCTTTACTGAATAGATTGATGTTAGATGTACCATAATGAATTTAAAGCAATATTCTACTTATTCTCATGAAAATTAATTACCGTCCGACGTTATTAGACTGATTCAGACATAGTTAATCTCTATACCTGGCAGCAAATGTTGCAACTTCGTTGCTAGCAATATCACTTAGAAATTGATCTCTTATTATTTTACCGTAAATAACCAAGTCTCTAGCAAGCATTTTCAAGCGTTTCTCCAAAGCGATGTCCACTATATGTCCA